>Ga0156295_1222_pt1 | contig 30087 bp, 33 predicted proteins | sample RifCSPlowO2_12_FD_107943 | JGI IMG/M metagenome (GOLD analysis project Ga0156295, IMG submission 107943) | Nitrospinae bacterium RIFCSPLOWO2_12_FULL_45_22 | reverse complement strand
TTTAAGGATTACGCTTGCGTCTGGTATGATCAGCTCCATACCTCATTTGCCTTAACGCTACAGTACTATTAAATTCTCTACCTCCAGGAATTTTCTCTCTATTCTTTGCTGCTTCTTTAGCTATCTGATCTAATCTTTCAGCAGCCTTCCTCATTTTCTCTGGGTCTTTAGTTTTCATTTCCCCTTACCTCCTTGCAATGATATAGCCCACAACTCATAATTTACTATAGCCCCAGGGGCAGGGACTATGATACCCACGTATAAGTTGGGCTTTATTCGGTTTTTTCGGCATTTGTTAAAAAGGTTAGTTATAATTTTATCAGAAATAGCTAATCCTGTCACTACCTAAATTAATGTAGTAAAATAAGACTAATACAGGAGTTAGCCTAAACACCAGACAGGATAAAAGATTACTTTGGGGGATAGGGTAGCGCAACCGATAAGTCGGCTACCCCCTGGCTTAATTAACAGAGGGAGGGTCATGTTATGAAGAAGGTTATTATTGCCTTAATTATGGTTTTAGTACCGTGCTGGGTGATGGCTGCGGAATGGGACTTGAACCCTAAGCATTCCCGGAGGCCAGACAGTCCCTATAACCCATCTAACCGCTACAGGATGGACAATCCAGCCAATCCTTATAACCGGTATAAGCTGGATAACCCTTACAATCCTTACAATCGCTATCGGTTGGACAATCCCTTGAATCCCTATCGGTATGATAATCCTAATAAGTCCTATAACCGGTATAAGCCTTACCTGTATGAGTGGCCAAAATAGGGCTTAGAGGCCCCTAGCTGGACGCAGCGAAGAGCGGGCAATCTCTGGCTTAATTACCAGAGAGGAGGGCTTGGTTATGAAAAGAATATTAATTTGGGTGGTATCCATAATAGTTGTTTTAGGTATAGGTGTAGCTGGCTATGAATATTACTCTTACTACTCTGTGAGGAAATACCTCCAAGAGGCCAAGGGATATGAAGGAATTGGGGAATATGATAAGGCAATAGAGAACTATAAAAAATACTTAATAAGAAATCCTGATGATATAAAAACTAAGTTTGATTTGGCCAGGTTATTGCTAAAGGCAAAACATGAAGAGCAAGCAATTGAAGTGTTAGAGATAGTTTATAGGGAAGCAAAGACAAAAGAAGTAACCGATTTGCGGAGGAGCTCTTATAGCTTATTAAAAAATACTTATAGTGAGGTAGCTGAGAAATACAGAGAAGAAGCTGAAAAGGCTATGCAAGAAAAGGATTATAAATTAGCAAGGACCAATTATGAAAGGGAGGGTTTATATTTCACATCCAAAGCTGAATTAACGAAGAGGGAATTTGGGCTAGACTGGACATTGGCAAAATTGCCACCAGTAGACAAGTGGGAGGAGGAAAATTTTAACTTGAGTACGGTGAGTGGTGATGAGATTAAATCGGAATATTATTTTTATTATGAAGCTATGGGGCAACATTGTGAAAATAGGGCCAATTTTGCTATAACTTTTTGGCTGGAGGGGAAGTATGAGGAAGCACGGGAAGCAATATCACAATATGCTTGGATGGTTTATTATCACCATTTGGGTGACAGAGAGGAGCTTAGAAAATATAGATATAGTTATTTTGCGACTGAATTAAACGATCTCGGTAGCAAAGCTTTTAAAAAAGAGGATTATAAAACAGCCAGGAAACATTGGGAAGAAGCCGTAATAAATTACGAAAGAGGAGATATATACTATAGGGATATAATTCCAGAAGTAAAATATAATATTGCCATTAGCTACTATAATGAAGAAAATTATTTGGAAGCAAAAAAGTTTTTAACCCAACTGCAAAAAGATTTTCCCAAATATAATACTAAAAAGATAAAAACTCTAATAGACGATTGTAAAAAAGCTTCTATCGTTAAGAATATCGCTATGTTAGGAGAAAAGGCAGATAAGGCTTTTGATAAGAAAGATTATAGTGCAGCAAGGAGTTATTATCGGGAAATATTAGCATATGCCAAAAAGTGGGGTAATCCATACGGTTCACTCTGTCTGGCTAACGTCCAATATAACATTGCGCTAACTTATTGGAACAAGAGAAATTATAAAAAGGCAAAAGAATATCTTTTGGAATTGAGAAGCAAATATCCTGATTATGAAAAAGAGGATGTTCAAGATTTTATAAATAGAGCGACCAATTTGGGATACTGATTTTTGTTATCCGACAATAAGCCAACGGTAATCTATAGTAGACCAAAAAGATTGTATTTTTGACCTTTCCATCTTCCACCCATCATTCAAAAAATTATACCCATAAACTGATATATCTGTTGCTGCAATATTCTTAGCTACAAGCAACCCTGTATGACCATCTGCTACTATTTCCCCCCTTCTATAAGATTAAATGAACACCTCCAAAGAGAAGGGAACCCAAGCTGGGGAATCCAAGGCCCAAAACAAGCCATATGCGGGGGTTCTTGCTCTATCCTAATGGGTTTATATGGAGTTAGATGAGAACCTAGCTTATTTGGCAAATGTGCAAGATAATCCCATAATCATTTATAATTAATAATTAAAGAAGAACAATTTGGAGGCCCCTAGCTTTCTGCAGGGCGAAGAGCGGGCAATCTCCACCCGCCTGGGGTCTTTTTCCCTTAATGGAGAACCATAAGGAGAGATGGTAATGGCAAAAAGGGCTAAGGATGACCTTAAGCGATACTTAATTGAGTTTAATTATGACCGATGGGAAAGGATAAAGAGGCATGGTGAGTATCGGAGATTATGGGAGAGGCTTCAGGAAGCAGAGGGTAGGCTTCAAGAAAAGAAAAACAAGCATCAAAGATTAGAAGACCGTTTAGGGTTTTATACAACCCGCTTTTTCTGCCTCGCTTCGGAGAAACTACGAAGTCGCTCCCCTGAGCTTTTCCTGGCCCCCTTACCTCTTTCGGTATCAAAAAGGGGAATAAAGAATATTGAACCACGTATAAGAGATATTGAGACAGAAATAGGAATTATTGAGGGAGAAATAGCCACTATTCAGGAAGAAATAAGGGCTGGTTTTGATATTTTCTACCCCTTAGACCCCTACCAGGAATATCCTAAAGAGATTTTTACTACTGACCCTATCTTTGTTAAACCGCCGGTAAATGTAAAGGTAATCTCTGCTAACCCTTCCCCCCTTGAAGGCATTGAAGGGTTTAAAGGGTTTATAGGGGATGAGGAGTTTGATTGGGAGAAAACCCCAGTTTACGAGGAGTTAAGGGAAGGTAGATACTTGAAGTTAGACATCCACTTATCCCTTGGTATGACCCTGGAGCAACTACTGTATCAAATAGCTGGCCAAATAGTAAGGTTCAGGCCTGGTAAAGCAACTAAAAAATTCCTGAGAGATGTAGAGGCTAATGCTATTACTATGTGCGAAATAAGAGATGATGGCCATTTAATTTTAGAATTTGACCTTGATCTGGTGCCCCGGAAGGAGTTGATAAATCAGATAAAAGAGCAGGTAGCGAAACGGTTTAAAAGCTCTGGGACTAGGTTCAGAGACCACCAAAAATATTACAAAGCATGGGATTTGCGCCAGGAGGAAAAGAGTTATCCAGAAATTGCTAAGATATTATGGCCTAAGGAATACGCCAGGTTAGAGAAAAAGAATCAACCTATTAATAAGGTTTGGGATCGGATTCCCACAGATGATGAATATAATGAACTGGTGGCAAAACAAGAAGAATGTAAGAGATATGCTGAAAGCCTGATTGCTAAGGGAATACCGAAGGCGAAAGCAGTAAAGGAGGCTGAAGATAAATTTTATGGACAAAACCCCTCGAAGAAAAGTAAAGGGCTAATAGCCCTTATAGTCCGGGCCTGTTACTATGTAGTTAAGGCTGAGGAACTGATTAGCACCGCGTTAAATAAAGAATAATTTTCATTGTCTACCCCCCCCGATGTTTTTCTAAAAACCCGTCTGGATAAGGCTCCATAAGTCCCCCCTTATTTCTTATCTGATACTCTGCTCAAAAATTTTTTTTGCTTTAAAATCGAGGTAAATCATTAGATTTAGACAAGAAACCCAAGATGAGAAATCCCCGGGGGGTAATATTTATGAAAAAGAAGTTTTATCGAGTAGCGGAGATGGCTGCGGAGGCAGGGATACATCCAGACACTGTAAGAAATTTAGAGCGGGCTGGGATAATCTCTGCGCAACGGGATAGGAATGGACACCGGCGTTTTGCGCTATCTGAGTGTGAAAAACTTCTAAAGTACTTAAACTTAGAGCGGATTAGATGATTGATAGATACACTAGGTGAATTGGCCCATAGGCTTGCCATTGCTGAGGGCAACTTTAGTAAGATGGTCAGGGGATTGATGCCCATGCCTGAATCTGTTAAAGCCCGGATTGCAAAGATTCTTCAGACTAAAAAGAGTGAGTTGTTCAGATGAGAACTTTTGCTTTGTGGGATTCACGGGGAAAAGGGTGGGGGAATATGCGCTTGATAAATCCTAGCGGAAAACTCCACCCAGCCCATTTAGCCGAGGTGTGCAAGATGGTAGTCTATGTCTGCCGATAAGATTTTATCCACAAAAATAAAAAGATTTATGGGAGTATCTCTATGCAATTATACAGCACCTCAGACCTTTATCTAACAGCCTACCTCAAATCTCATGGACTGCCGGTTGTTGATTATGCGAGAGACACCCAAGACCCCCGAAGGGTTAATTTTTTCTTTGAAGAAACCCCTCGTCGTAAGGAGTTGCATAAGACATTCTATAACGGCGGCTTGGTGGAGATCCGGTCTTTTATTAACGCGATAAAGGACATAAAAGCTTTAACTCGTAATCTTTGAGGGTAATAGTTATGCGATCTGACCCATCCAATATAGAATCAAAAGTACACCCAGCCCATTTAGCCGACGTGCGTCAGAGTGGCTTATCGGATGAAACTATAGCGCAACATGGTATCTATAGCGTATGCCCCGGTGAGATCAAAAGAATAATCGGATGGGACCCCCCTGAGCTAAAATCCCTTCTTGCCTTTCCCTATCCCGGCTGTAATGGCTTTACAAGATTTAAGTTGTTTCCACCCCTGCAAATTAAAAATGGGCACACAATGCGCTACTATCAGGCTTCAGGTTCTGGAGTTCATCTTTACATCCCTCACCCGGTTCAAGAGGTGTTAAAAGACCCCTCTATCCCTCTGGCCTGGACGGAGGGCGAAAAGAAGGCTCTTAAAGGGTGCCAGGAGGGAATCCCCTGTATTGGGCTTGGCGGGATTTGGAACTGGACGGCTTCTGACACAAAGGAAGCAATCGCAGAGATAGACAGAATCGCTCACGTAGATAGAGAAGAGACGATATATTTCGATAGCGATATATGGGCCAACCCTTCTGCGTTGCAGGCTCTTTATGTTTTTGCAAAAGAATTAGAGAACCGCGGGGCTAATGCCAAGATAGCAGTTATACCCCAGCGGGGGGCAGAAAAACAAGGCATAGACGATTTCTTGGTAGCAGAGGGTGTAGAGGGACTAAAGAAGCTAAGATTAATAACCCTTGATCATTCAGCTTTCGGGCAAGTTAAAAAATGGTATAAGAACTGGAAGAAAGATGCCAAAGTCACTACGGAAGCTAAGGAGAATTATACGGCGCTATTCCCAGGCTTAGTAGACATTGTCGAATACGACGACAAACCTGCTTTTCTAGTTAAAGAAAGTCGCGGGTTAAAAATATTAAGCCAGGTTGAGCTAGAGGGGATCTGCTACTTACCCCCACCAAAGGACAAAATACCTTGGTTGGTGCCCCGGGCAGATATGGTTTTGCGCTTTTACAAAGAAGATAGTGATCAAGCCCTTTATAATGATCTGATTACTTATCATAGGGGCATATCAGAGCTGCCCAGCGATTCCTATTATGACTTATTAGCCACCTGGGATTTTCATACTTATCTGCTAGAGCAGGTTCAATACTCACCTTATCTTTACCTTTTTGCAGTCCCGGAGCGGGGGAAAAGCCGCACCGGTAAAGGATTGATTTATGTTGCTTATCGAGGTATTCATGTTGAATCTTTAAGAGATGCCTACCTAGTTAGAGTTGCTAATAATTACTGCGCTACTCTCTTCATTGATACCCTGGATTTGTGGCGTAAGGCCGAGAAAAACGGGACGGAGGATTTATTATTACACAGATATGAGAGAGGCGCTTGTGTCCCACGGGTGCTTTATCCTGAGCGAGGTGCTCATAGAGATACAGTTTATTTTAACGTTTTTGGGGCAACGGTCGTAGCTACCAATGAACCGGTGAGCCAGATCCTACAGAGCCGGGCGCTTCAGATTAGTATGCCGGACAGTTTTAGACGCTTTGAAAATGATGTCACCCCTGAAGATGCCCTATCCCTTAAAGAACGGCTCGTGGCCTTCCGGGCAAGATGCTTGGATAAAGAGTTACCACAAGCCAGTAAACCCACTGATGGTCGTTTAGGTGATATTGCCCGTCCCCTTATTCAGACCATCAGGTTAGTCAATCCTGATCGAGAAAACATCCTTATTAATGTGCTTAAAGAGTTAGAGTCCCAGCGAAAAAACGATAGGAGGGAAACCCTAGATGGAAGGATTTTGGAGGCCATAGCGAAGCTTTGGGATAAGATTCGGCATGGAAAGATCGAGGTAGGGGAAATTACAAAGATGGTTAATGAGGGTGTTCCTGAGAAATGGCAAGTGAGCAGCCAAAAGATAGGGATGCGGCTTAGTGCATTAGGGATTCAACCGGCGAAATCTTCTGATGTCAGACAGAGAATAATCGACCCTGAAAAAATGGAAAAACTTTTTGAGAAGCACGGGGTTAGAAAAGTCAACCCTAATGACCCTAATGTCCAAGATAACGCTCAGATAAGCGTTTCCATAGGGTCATGCGGTAATAGCCAAAATAATGACTTGTCCCTAATGTCCAGACAAATGTCCCTCTCAGAAACCAATACTGATAATGGTTTAGGACAAGAGGGACAAGAGGGACATGTTGCCGAAGGGGTAGACAACATATTATTTGATGAAGAAGAGGAGATTGTTATCTGAAATGGAAGTTATTGCAGCACTTGAAGGGCTTGGTTATCAGATAAATGTACATGGTGAAAATATTCGCCTTAAACCTTTACCTGGCATTCGGCCTAACCGGATAGCGGCGGAGCCTTTAATAAAAGAACTTAAGTCTCGGAAGCAAGATGCCATTGATTTTCTATCTGCTCAGGATGCTACCCGTACTCCCCAGACCAAATTCTGCTCATGGCAAGAAATGGCCGTACCTGCCGAAGAATGTAACCCGCCATGCTACATATACAAGGCCAAAGAGTGTAAACATCTGCTTGCATGGTGGCAAAAGCGGCTTAAATGGTTAGAGGAGAATAGAAGCCACAATAAGGGTGAACAAGAGAAATCCGTTCCCCCTAGGCCTGATTGCTTTGACCCGGATGGATACGTCGCACCTGACATTGAGGGTTTATCCAGGAAACATTACACCTATTATGTCCTGGTAGCCTTCGACCTGCTCAACCGAGGGAAGACTATATCCCAGGGGATTGTATTACAGCACGGGCCTACTAAGGATTGGTGGAGTCGGTTCAAAGAACAGTATAGTGATGTCCTCCGCTGGCGGGACAATGGCAAAGACGAATATGTAGGGCTAGATTGAGGTTAAAAAGGATGGCAATTGTAAAAACAAGAGGGCTAAAAAAGAGAGGGGGCCTTCAAAAGAAATCATTAGAGCTTTTGGCACAAGTGCAAGAAACAGAAGAACAGGAACAAATCAGATTACAAGGAATTATTAGCCAGATAGGGATATAAACTATGAGCCAAGAAAACAAGCTGGTAGCTGAAATCCAGAAAAATGATCTTGAGGTAGTCCGGGTCTCTTTGACTGAATACAAAGGGAAGGACTATTTTGATATCCGCCTATATTACCGGGAAGATGGGGACTGGCGGCCCACCAAGAAAGGTTTAACCCTGGCGATAGGATTACTACCAGAGCTAAAGAAAGCCATACAGGCACTGGATAAGGCCCTAACTCAGCAACAAAAAAAGGAGCTTTAAATGATTCAGGATAACGAAATAATAAAATTGTACCGTCAAGGCAAGGGACAACGGGAGATAGCCAGGCAATTAGGCATTAGCCAGCCGGCAGTAAGGAAGAGGTTAATCAAATTGGGGCTTTTGCAAGGGCATAACCAGGAAATGATAACCTCTACCAGTATCCAGGACGATAACCCGTTATCAGCTAGAATAGCCAATATCGAGGGCTTAGGTGATACCTCTGATAACCAGGTCAATAACTCTAACTTCGCTTTATTAGACGAAGCTATCATAGCTCTCCAAAAACTTCTGTCTAAATAGCAAATATGAAAAGGATAGGCAAAATGGATAAGGAAAAGGCTCTGATACTCTATCGGGCAGGTAAAGGCATCAAAGCCATAGCCAAGGAATTAAACACTTATCCTAATGCTATAAAGCGGGTCCTGGTAAAAATGGGGACCTATAAGGATCGGGTGACAACAACTAGCAATCAAGGCGACAATCAGGTGACACATGCTACCCCCCCCTGTAACCCCTCTCGCAATCAGACAGTCATAGAACAATACCGAAAAGACTTCTGTAAGAACTCCGATACTTGCTCTGTGTGTAATCTTGAGAGCGATAAACTCAAGCTACTTGAGGAATTATACATAGCAGGCACTCCTAGCCCGGTTCTGCATAACTATTTTAACATCACGTCTAAAGACCTGGGCTATCATGCCTACTATCGGAACTGGCACCATAAAAAGGCCAGATGGGAAGACCCCAAGCGCAAGAAGGCTGTACAGGCAGCCTTAGAAACCGAGGCCTGGAGGACCATTATGGCCAGTGAAGTCGGTGGGGATGCAGGGGATAGGATAGCGGCTATGAAGCTAGCGGCACAGTTGTCTGGGTTAGGGGAGGCAGAAAAAAGAGAGGGTATGGGCCCAGGGGTTTTGGTCAAGATGCGGCTTACACTTAATAATCCTGGGCAGCAAAAAAATGCTATAGAAGTGGGGAAAGAGAATAGCGAGATGCTGGTTGATTTAGATGAAGAGTATGAAGAAGAGTACCAGTAGATAAGATTTTATAATCTATGTGTGATACCAGACAACCAGTTGATCCTAATTTTCCCATGACCTTTGAGGAACTTAAAGCATACTTGAGGGTCAGCAAATACACCCTCCAGGACTATCTAGCTGAGGGATTAGGTATGCAAGCGGGATTCAAGATAGGCAAGGAGTGGCGTTTCATGCCCCTGGACGTGATTGAGTGGTTAAAGGATCGGCATAGGAAAAACTATAAGGTCAAACAAAATATTCTCTCCCACAATGAACTGCAAAATATCGCTCGCCGTGCCCTAAAAGCGCAAAAATAAAGGGATTAGCCCCAGAACTTTATGGCGTCCCTATGGCGTGAGCGTGTCCGAAATGACCCCGAAATGACCCCAAAATGAGTCCAACGGAATAAATTGACTCCTCGTAAGTCATTGAAAAATAAGGATATTTAGAACAGCCAAATTGCAATCATATTATTCAGGGTCATGTGGGGGTATCCTCGTGGGGGTTCGAGTCCCCCCTTCGGCACCAGCAAAATCAAGTAATCCAGAATAGAGGATGTCTTTGATAATCTCTTCGGCCCCCCCGGTTTAATGGAGGTTTTACGCCATGCCCACCATTTTTTATATTGCTATCTAAAAGATAATATGCTATGTTTGGCATCATTCATTTAAGTAAAAGCTCTTCTGGGTAACTAAAGGATAGTAGAGGAGACATAGGACTTGGCGAGAAGGTGTGCTATATGTGGAAAAGGGCCCCAATTCGGTCATCGGATAAGTCATGCCCACAATGTGACTAATCGAAGATGGAACCCCAATTTACAGAGGATAAAAGTTAATACAAGCAGTGGTTCCAAAACGATGCGGGTGTGTACTCGCTGCATAAAGGGAGGCCGGGTACTTAAGGCTATTGCGTAGTTATAACCTCTTACCTTTTATTTTGGCTTTATACTTAGATGGATTCCTGATCCTTTCCACTCTAGTAACCCCCTTTATATTCTTGATAGTGCTTATTACTTTATTCAATTGATCCAGGTCAGTAATCTCGATATCAAAATCAAGGGTTGCTGTCTTATCACCAAAAGTCTCTACATTAGCCCAACTAATATTTACATCCCAAGAGGCAATAGCTGAGCTGATCATGCCCAGGAGCCCTGGCCTATTTTCAGTGCCAATATTTACCCTGACAGGATAAGCATTCTGTGCTTTTTTTCCCCACTCTACCTCGATCTTCCTCTCAGCATCATATTCTAATCCAGCCATACTAGGACAATCGCGGGTATGGATGGATATACCCCGGCCCCGCGTAATATAGCCTATAATAAAATCTCCTGGTACTGGGGAACAGCATTTGGCAAACCGGACAAATATATCATCCATTCCCTTTACTTTAACCGCCCCCTCGACTGCTCTTTTGCTGACTGCTTTAACTAACCTTTTTAAAGGTGAAGTCTCTCTAGCTTTATCATATTTTTCTAGCTCTTCCCGGGGGATTAATTCTTCCACTACTTGCCTACCCGTAATTTTACCAAACCCTATAGCTGCTAACAGATCCTCCACCGATGAGTAATTCAGACGCTTAGCTATATCATTTAAATCCTTAGTTTTGAGGACTGTAGCCGGATCCTGGTTATACTTAGCTACCTGTTTCTCTAATATCTCGCGCCCCAACTCTCTACTACGTTCTTTCTGCTCTGCCTTTATCCATGAACGGATCTTATTCCTGGCCCGGCAGGTCTTGACAAATTTCAGCCAGTCACGGCTGGGGGTATGTCGGGGGTTAGTGAGAATCTCTATTATATCCCCATTTTTTAGCTTATAATTTAAGGGAACGAGGCGAGAATTGACTTTGGTACCCACACATTGGTTACCAATATCGGTATGGACGCTATAGGCAAAGTCTACTGGGGTAGCCCCGAAGGGGAAAGACTTAACATCGCCTTTGGGGGTGAATACATACACCTCTTCGGGGAAGAGATCTATCTTTAAGGTATCCATAAATTCTTTAGGGTCTTTTAATTCCTGCTGCCAGTCCAAGAGATGACGCAGCCAGACAAATTTCTCATCATAACCCTTTTCCCCAACCCCTCCTTCTTTATAACGCCAGTGGGCCGCAATCCCTTCTTCAGCAATCCTATGCATCTCTTCCGTGCGGATCTGAAACTCTACCCGCTCCCCTCGAGAGGCAATTACGGTTGTATGCAGAGTTTGGTACATATTGGCTTTAGGTAAGGCAATATAATCCTTAAAGCGGCCGGGTATGGGTCTCCAGAGGGAGTGAATAATGCCAAGGATGGCATAACAGTTCCTTATGGAATCAGTTATAATGCGTAAGCCCAAGAGGTCATAGACTTCATGAAAATCAATACTTTCTCGTTCCATCTTCTGATAAATACTATATAAGTGCTTAGAACGACCCTGGACTTTAGCCGGGATTACGGCCTTCTCTAATTCCAAGGTTACTACCTTCTCTATTTCATTAATTATCTTATCTCTTGCCTCTTGACCTTTATCAATCTTTGCCTGAAGTCCAGCAAAGGCATCAGGATATAGGCAGTGAAAACTAAGTTCTTCTAGCTCACATTTCAACCACCCTATCCCTAACCTATTAGCTAAAGGGGCATAGATATCCAGAGTTTCCTGAACAATCTCTTTTTGCTTCGCTGGTGAAATGAACAGGATAGTACGCATATTGTGTAATCTATCAGCTAATTTTATCAAGATCACCCGGATATCTTTTGCCATGGCCAGAAGCATCTTGCGGAAATTTTCTGCCTGTTGCTCTTCACTGGTAGAAAAAGTCATTTTACTGATCTTAGTAACCCCGTCCACCAACAACTCAACCTCAGGCCCAAACTGATCTCGAATTTCTTCCGCGGTTGAGTAAGTATCCTCTATAGTATCGTGAAGGAGACCAGCGGCAATAGTATAAGGATCCTGTTTTAGTTGGGTAAGGATATAGGCAACTTCAAGGGGATGAGAAAGGTAGGGACTGCCCGAGAGACGGGTCTGCCCCCGGTGGGCTTTAGCTATATAAACATAGGCCTTCCAGATAATATCTACATCTGCCTGGGGATAATAGGACAACAGGTTTTCAATTACTTCTTCTAAGCGGGTTATCTTCTTTTCTGGATCCATAATAGCTTAAAACTAGTAGTTTGTCTCATAAATTTGAACTGATTTAAAATGAAAGTCACTAAAATCTTTCTGGCTTTCTAGATAATAAAATATCATTATTAGCATAAATTATGCAACCTTTCTTATATTGGACATTCCCTAGAATCTTATCCGTTGGTAGTAATTGCTCAATATCTTGTGGGGAATTAATATCACCGCAGAGGCGCGGAAAAGAAATTAAATGGGACACGGATAACACAGCTTTAACAGATAGATTCGCTTCGCTCACTACAGGTTTGCTTAAATTTTTTATCTGTGTTAATCCCAACTATCCGTTATATCCATGTTCTAAATGAATGGACAATGTTTAATTATAAAGACTCCGCGCCTCAGCGTCTTTGCGGTTCAATGGCATTTTCCACAACTTATTGAGTAATTACCGTTGGTAGGATTAATTGTGGAAAAGGACGCCGAAAAATTACTTAGCCGAGACGCCCAAGCTATGATGGTTATTAGTCGTTCTTAATGGGTCAGGGTTCCAGTCTGACAAAAAGATATTCTCAGAAGAAAGACCCAGGGCAGAAAAAGTTGACAAAAGAAGGAATAGATGTTATTTTAATGAACAGATATTCATAGAATGAATAATTAAAGCTAAATTCTAAATAAGGAGGAACAATAAAATGGAAAATCTTTATACCTTTCCTGGCACCGGGCAAAATGGCTTGAGGGTAGTAGCAGATATGATTACCGTGTTGCCTTTTTTGTTCTCCGTACTATTGGCAATGTTGACCCCCCTAAGAAATATAAAGATAAAATCCAAGGGCAAGGATCTTTATCCTTTATTGCTCAGGTATTATCATAACCTGGTAAAATAGTTAATTGACAGTTTGGTTTAAGCAAGCTTGACGAAATCCTTCACAAGTCCCTCTCCCTTATCTTTCTTGAAGAACCGTGTGTCATAATAAATTATCCTTGCATTTTCCACATACTGCTATATAAACTATTTAATTAGCCAGTGAAAAATCTCTGCGAAGCAATCTCTGCCACTACATATTTATTATAGCAACACTGTTTTAATGATCCATATAGTGGTCGAGCTTGCTCGATCTCCCATTTTTCACTAGCAACTAATTGATAAAGCTTAAACAGGGTTTTTGTTTAAACATAATTTATAGACAAAAGTCTTTTCCTGATATTAACCACAGGGACCACAGAGAGTAGGCACGAATTAATTCGTGCCTACAAGTAAGTTATCTTAAATGCATTTTCCTCTGTGCCCTCTGTGGGTTCCTAACCATTTTCTATTGATGCGGGAAAAATTAATGTCCCTTACGGGATTAAAAAAGGCTATAAACAAAACCCCTGTTAAAGGTAAAATGTGTAGGACCAAAATTAAGAGAGTTACAATATTTTTTAGGGATAAATCAGGAGAAGGCATTTATGAAGGTAATGGAAAGGCATTATAGGACGGTGTGGATGGAAGGCTCAATAGTCAAGCTTATTAATCAACCCTTGATTCCTCATAAGTTCGAGATTGTCGCTATGGAGGATCACAGGGCTACTGCCCAGGCCATAAAAGATATGATAGTACGGGGTGCCGGAGCTATTGGGGCCACCGGTGGGTATGGTATGGCACAGGTGGTCTTAGAAGCCCCGACAGACAATTTTGAAGAATATATCCGTAGGGGAGCCTATGCCCTACGTAATACCAGACCAACAGCCCAAAACCTCTTCTATGCTATTGATAAAGTCTTAGGAGAGATTGAAGAGGCAAAGGCTGACCCTAAAAAGGCTAAGGAAGCGGCTGTAGTCATGGCCCAGCAGATAGCAGATGAGGATGTAGCGGCCTGTAAGCAGATTGGCGAATATGGTGAAGAATTGATCAAGGATGGAAACAACATTTCTACCCATTGTAATGCTGGCTGGTTGGCTTTTGTAGACTGGGGCACTGCCCTTTCTCCCATTTATCTGGCTACCCGCAAAGGAAAAAAGGTATTTGTTTATGTAGATGAGACCCGCCCTCGCAGCCAGGGCTCTCGGCTTACGGCCTGGGAATTAGGACAGGAGGGAGTACCTCATACTATTATTGCTGATAATGCAACAGGATATTATATGAAGAGTGGCAAGATTGACCTGGTAATAGTCGGGGCTGACCGGATCACAGCCAATGGTGATGTAGCTAACAAGATTGGTACTTATTCCAGTGCGGTAATAGCTAAAGAGAACGGTATCCCCTTCTATGTAGCAGCCCCTACTTCTACTATTGACCTTAAATGCCATTCTGGAGAGGAAATCCCCATAGAAGAGAGAACCCCTGATGAGGTGCTATATGCCTGGGGTTGGTCTGATCAGGGCATTTTTGAACGCGTAAGGGTCTCTCCCCCGGGCAGTAAGGCCAAAAATCCGGCCTTCGATGTAACCCCCGCCTCCTATATTACCGGTATCATAACGGAAAAAGGAATAACAAAAGCCACTCCCGAAGGCATAAGGAGCCTTTTTACCTGAGATTTCAATCGCTACCATCGAACAGGTTATCCAGGGCATATCTATGCTTATTAGTAATAAGAAGGACCAGGGCCATTATCAACAGGATAGCATCTCTTATTATAACCTGTTCTGGTGTCTCCTGAATACCGAGACTGCCAAAACAGCCGCACTCTTTCAGCTCTATTCCTGAAAATATTACGACAGACATAAGGGCTATAAAACTACCTAACTGGATAAGAATGACTATGGAAGCCGCTCGGGTGAAAAAGCCCAGGATAAGACAACTCCCGCTTAATAGCTCGATCCCTGGCAGTAATATGGTAAGGGGACTAAATAATACCTCTGGGATAACCTGGTAGCTACGTAGTACCTGGATAAATTCTTCTGGAGGCAAAAGGAGCTTAGCAAAACCGGAGACAAGGAAAGTTATCCCTACCACCATTCTGAAAAGGAAGGCAGCGATGAAAGAGAAAGAGCTAAGAGCTAAGAACAAAGAGCTAAGACCAGTCTGTGTTCTTTTATCTTGGCTCTGTGTTCTTTTATCTAACCTATCCACTTCTCCTCAGTTCCTGCTCTATTGCCCGTTCATATTTCTCAATAGGCTCGTCCCCTACTATCCGGCTATCATTTACAAATATAGTAGGGGTAGTATTAATATTAATGGATTTACCATAGCTTTTATCCTGACTTACCTTATCTCTCATCTCCTGAGAATCCAGGCAAGTGCGGAACTTTTGCTGATCCAGGCCTAAAAGCTTCGCATAGCCGATGAAGTATTCCTCTGGATGAGGAGTCCCCGGCCATTGTTCTTGATAATCAAACAGTAGCTCATGATATTCCCAAAATTTGCCCTCTTGTCCAGCACAAAGGGATGCCTCGGCGGCCTGGGAGGATTTGGGACTCCAGGGCATATGGTAGAGTACCAACCTTATCTGCCCCGGATATTTTTGGAATAAGCGATCCACCACGACCTGGATCTCGCGGCAATGGGGTCATTGATAATCACTAAATTCTTTAAGGACTACCGGGGCACTATCAGGGCCCCGGGAATAATTAGAAACCTCTTGGCTAGAGTATCCTACCGTACCTCCTTTATGCCAGTACCTCGAGGATAAGACAAGGACTAGGACAACGAAAACCAGGGAAAACCCCACCAGATATTTCATCACGCCTTGTTTTTTAAGCATAAGATTCTCTCCTTTCTCTCGGTTAAACTAACCACAAAGCCTTATCCACTATCAGCATCACATCTGTCACTAATCGTAACAGTTTAGCTAAATAAAGTATCCCGAAGATTTTGGCTAAACTGCTACCAAAGATCTTATTTTATAGCAGGTATAAAGGTTTGTAAACTTTTTAGTGTTCCCTCGGCAGAGAACAGTTATTCTTTTTGAGTCAGGTAATGTTTAAGGCGGGTGAGGAGCCTGGTTTCATCGGCTCCCAGCCCTATTCCTTTATAGACATAGCGTAGGTAGCAACCGTCCGCTTCCCGCTCTAGCCAATATATGACCCTATACCAGCCACCCCAGATCCGCAGCGTCATGAAGAGCAAGAGCGAGACCGACGCCAGCCAGAGCCAGGGTCTGCCCGGATCATAGCGGAAGCTCAGGATGCTGGCCTCAGAATAGTCCCTCAGGGTAAGAGAAATTCCCTGGTAAGGCAAAGGCTGGTTCAGGGTTAAGCTGCCTAGCTCCACTGGTTCCTTTTCCGGTTTTGGGTCCAGATAATAGAGCTTGGCTGAGGGTACAATATCTTCTTTGGTTCCGTCCTTTTTATAGAGGGTCCCTAGGCGTAAGGTGCTGGTCTTAAAATATCCCGGCAATGGGGGCAGACGAAACTTTTCTCCTGAGTTAACCGATATGATCGTTTCCTTTCCCCTTATGGTCTGGTTAGCTTCTATCACCAGTTTGAGCTCTTGTTGGAAGGCCATCTGGTAGAAGGTAAGACCCTGGTATTGAAGGGGATCATTTACTTCGATAGCCTTTTCTTTTACCGGCTTACCTTCATCATAGAGGGTCAAATGACTCTTCCAGTCTTTAGGAAAATAGGACAGGCTAGAATCAGCGGAATATAAGGGCTTACGAGCAGAGAAGCCCAGAGCCAGGGCTATTCGGCCAAGAAAGTCCTTAGGGTAGTTGAGTTTAGCTAGCTGGATATACTCGGTAGAAAAATTTTCTAACTCTAGCTCCAACCCCTGCACCGGCCCAGGGTTTAGCCTCACCCCCTCCAGTATAGTGATCCAGCGAGGCTTAGAAGAAGGTTCAGGGACTTTCTGCCGTTGCTGTAGATGCAGGGTTATCTCACCTTCAAAGGCAAAGAGATAGGTTATAAAGAACCCGATAAGGCAAATAAAAAGGGCTAGATGATAGATCAGGGAGAGCCAGTGATGGGATAATCCTTTTTCTATTACTGCTGTCTCACCTTCCTGGCTTTCTTTTACTGACCGAAACCCAAGTTGTTTAAAGATATTATTCATAGCATCCATGCTAGTCGCCGGCCCAGAGGAAAGCATTATGGTCTTGCTCTGACAGACTAACTGGCCCTTTTCCAACTCTAAGCTGGCTGTCGGTCGTTTAGACCAGAGGTGCTGGAGCCGCTCCCAGGTACAGAGCCCTAGATGCAGAAAAAACAGGAGCGAAAGGAGCAGGAAAAGGGGTGAGCTAAAGAGGTTTAGGAGGTCCAGATATTTGATAATGGCCAGGAGGATTCCCCCGTCCGAAGCATATTCCTTGCCCTGGGGAAAGATAGTCCCAAGTAAGTAAAAAAATATTAGGATGCCCAGAAAAATAAGGGTAGTTTTTAATGAGATAAACTTCCCATAGAAACAATGTAAGGGCCTAAATAGCATATAAATGTAAACTCTCGATGCCTAATAGTTTTGCCAGCCAGTTCACTCCCACAAAGGTCATTATCATACAGATAAAACCCAGGATATTAAAAATAGATGCGGGCTTACCCCGCCACGCAGGCATTACCATGGCATGTAAATAGAGGGCAAAGACCGTCCAGGTTATTAATGACCAGGTCTCTTTGGGGTCCCAGGACCAGAATCGGCCCCAGGCCTCGTCAGCCCATGCTGCCCCGGATATGATACCAAAGGTCAGCAAGGGAAATCCAAATAATACTAAGCGGTAAGCAGTCTCATGGAATTTTTCTATATTTTCTAATAAAAGGCCATAACTAGTACCAATCCCTTTTTTCAAGCAGGGATAAATGATAAGGTAAGTAATTTCGTTAGCACAGCTTACTACAAAGACCGCATAAGACATAAAGGCCAGGACCACATGCCAGACAAACCATTGGCTCTGGAGGGCTGGAGCTAGTGGTGTTATTTCCGGGCCCCGGCTTATAAGGGCATACAGACAAGCAGCTAAAGCTATACCACTAACCCATATGCCTGGCAGATATACCTCCCTCCAGCGTCGGCTTATAAACAAGTAAGTAACTATGGATGACCAGGCAAACCAGGATAAGCTCTCATAAAGGGTTTGGAAAGGGGGGCTCTGTCCTTCTATGGTACGAAATATTATCAACACCGTGTGAAACAAGACCCCTGCACTAAGAAGGCCCTTAGCCCATTGGCCAGAAGAGGACTCAGGAGTGAAGATGTGGGCGAGGTAAGAGAAAAAACTCAGTAGATAAAGGATAACAATCAACCAGAAGAGTCTTAACTCATATAATAACAGAAAGGCATCCCGTGCTAATATCTCTCCCTCAGTCATAAATCGTGACGATTAGCCACGGAGCCCCAGAAGTCACAGAGAAAAAAAGGATGAATGTTAACTAAATCGTTTTCTCTGTGTCCTCGGTGCCTCTGTGGCTGAATAATTATTGTGTTTTTAGTTTTTTAACGGATTAATAGCTCAGCGATTTGGATAGCGTTTAAGGCCGCCCCTTTGCGGAGGTTATCTGCCACAATCCAAAGGTTTAAACCATTCTCAATAGATGGGTCTTCCCTTACCCTGCCAATAAAGACTGGGTCTTTCCCTGCACAATGGATGGCCAGAGGATAGTGCTTATTAATGGGGTCATCTACCAGGATTATCCCCGGGGCCTTAGCCAAAATCTCTTTCGCCTCGGCTGCACCTAGCTTTCTCTCGGTTTCTATGTTTACCGATTCAGAATGGGCATAAAATACCGGTACCCTTACTGTAGTAGCAGAGACAGCAATACTCTCGTCCTCCATGATCTTCTTGGTCTCCAGGATCATCTTCATCTCTTCTTTGGTATAGCCGTTTTCCAGAAAGGCATCAATATGCGGTAAGCAATTAAAGGCAATCTGGTGGGGAAAGACGCTTTTTGCCACTTCAGTCTGCCCATTAAGTAATGCGTGGGTCTGGAGCCTCAATTCCTCTATCGCCCTAAGGCCCGCACCAGAAACCGACTGATAAGTGGATACTACTACCCGCTTAATTCGGGCAGCATCATGCAAGGGTTTTAATGCCACTACCATCTGGATCGTAGAACAATTAGGATTAGCAATAAGACCCTGGTGCCTTTTAATGGCCTGGGGATTAACTTCGGGCACTACCAGAGGTACTTCGGGCTTCATGCGGAAGGCACTGCTATTGTCCACCACGACTGCCCCAGCACTAACTGCTACTGGAGCAAAGACTTCGCTCCGAGATGCCCCTGCAGAAAATAGCGCCAAATCTATGCCCTGGAAAGAGTCCTCGGACAATTTCCTGACAGTCACCTCCTGCCCCTTAAAAACAAGTTTTCGGCCCTCTGACCGCTCGGATGCCAGAGGCACTAATTGACCTACCGGGAAATTGCGCTCTTCTAAAATAGAGAGCATAGCGTTACCCACTGCACCCGTTGCCCCTGCCACTGCCACTTTCAAACCATCTCTCCGCATAAATGACCACCCTCTTCTTCGACAAAAAAACAGTTAAGAATTAAGACACAGACTCCCGCAGAACTGACTAGGGGTCAGGGTTCGGGGATCGGCTGTCAGAAGTAGGGCTAATCCCTGCCCCCCGAATCTTGATCCCTGGATATCCCTGCGCTTATCCGCGTCCAGAAATAAAATTCATTACAAAAAGATATTTTGTACTACCAGGTCCCCCATCTTTCTGGTACCTACCAGCTTAGTGCCTTTATGGTAAATATCCTGGGTCCTGTACCCTTCTGCCAATATTTGGTTAATGGCCCCTTCTATTTCATCAGCAACTTCTGGCTTATTGAAGGAATAGCGCAGCATCATCGCTGCAGATAGTATAGTAGCCAATGGGTTAGCTATATCTTTACCAGCTATATCCGGTGCTGAGCCATGAACCGGCTCATAGAGGCCTATCTCGCTGCCTAAACTGGCTGAAGGGAGCAATCCTATAGAGCCCGTAAGCATAGCCGCTTCATCGCTCAAAATATCCCCAAATAGATTCCCCATAACCAACACATCGAATTGTTTTGGATCCCTGATGAGTTGCATAGCACAATTATCTACTAATATATGATTCAAAGAAACCTCAGGGAACTCTTCTGCTACCCGGGTAACTACTTTGCGCCAAAGGACACTCGTCTCCAATATATTGGCCTTATCCACCGAGGTTAGTTTCCGGCGGCGCCTGTTAGCCAGTTGGAAGGCTAAACGGGCTATGCGCTCTATCTCTGTAGTAGTATAAACCAGGGTATTAAAACCTTTTTCGCCGCCCGGGATAGGTTCTATGCCCTTAGGTTTTCCATAGTAAATACCACCGGTCAATTCCCGTACCACCAGAATATCCAGCCCCTCAATAATTTCTCGTTTAAGGGGCGAGGCATCGGCTAAAGGAGAGAAGAGCTTTGCTGGCCGAAGATTAGCATAGAGACCCAACTGCTCCCTTATTCCTAATAGGCCCCGCTCTGGTCTCTTATGGAACTCTAACCTATCCCATTTAGGGCCACCCACCGCCCCCAGTAGAACGGCATGGCTATCTTTACAGAGAGAAAGGGTTTGCTGTGGCAATGGCTCACCCATAATATCAAGGGCCTGGCCACCAATAATACCCTCCTGAAAACTCATAGAAATGCCATATTTATGCGCTACTATCTTTAAGACCTTTACCGCCTCTGAGACTACCTCTGGTCCGATACCATCCCCGGACAATACAGCGATCTTAAATGTCATTACCCTAGCTCCTCTGCTCTAGCACGACGTAATTTATCAACCTCCCTATCTGGCAGGGCAAGGCCCTGCGGCTACAATCTCTGCTGAAGCATAACGTAATTCATTAGCCCTCCAGCCGCTATAAGTTCCTGCATAAAGGGTGGGAAAGGAGTAGCCCGATAACTCTTGCCATTCCTGATATCGGTTATTAACCCAGAAGAGAGGTCTATCCGGATCAGGGTATCAGATTCAATCTTATCTACCGCTTCCGGACATTCAATGATTGGTAAGCCAATATTAATAGCGTTTCTAAAAAATATGCGGGCAAAAGATCTAGCTATGATGCCGGCTATGCCCGCCGCTTTTATAGCTATAGGGGCATGTTCACGGGATGAGCCACAGCCAAAATTATCACCTGCCACTATCAGATCTCCTTTTCGGACCTTCTTACTAAAGCCAGAATCAATATCCTCCATACAATGTTTAGCCAGCTCTTCTGGGTCTGAGGTATTGAGGTAGCGGGCCGGTATAATAACATCAGTATCAATATTGTCACCAAATTTCCATACCCTACCTTCTATAATTTTCATCCCGGCAGTCTCTCCTATGACAGCAGTAACTGTTACCCGATACTCGCTACCTGCTCGTTACCTCTCACCGGCTAATAAGGGACCGTGTCTTTTCACCTTCCATCCGGACAAGTTCTGCTATATGTCTTTGCGTCTCTTCTATCCTCTCAAGTATCTGAACCTGTCTTTCAGCGCTCTTTTGTATCTCCACTGTCCCTTTTTGCATCTCGACCGTCCCCTTTTGGATCTCCACTGTCCCTTTTTGTATCTCCCTTAGTATCTCTTTATTGGCCCGGCCATTAACAAAGACTGCATAAAAAGCAAGGACAAGGCCAAGAATAGCCGCCAGAACACCTGTTATTCCTAATAAGGCTTCCATCGCAATCTATTCCCTCCTAGATTTCTTCCGGGTTAGCGATCCGCCCCATAATAGCTGAAGCGGCTGCTACTGCCGGATTAGTCAGATAGACCTCACTCCTGGAGTCTCCCATACGGCCCACAAAATTTCGGTTGGTAGTAGCTACTGCCCGCTCTCCTTCTGCCAGTACTCCCATATGCCCCCCCAGACATGGTCCACATGTTGGAGTACTGATTACAGCCTGGGCATCTAAAAAAATCTCTATATAGCCCGCAATCAATGCCTGTCTATAAATATCCTGCGTTGCTGGTATTATAATCAACCGAACATCTGGATGCACCTTATGGCCTTGTAATACCTGAGCTGCAACCCGAAGGTCAGATAGGCGGCCATTAGTACAGGAGCCTATTATCACCTGATCTATAGAGATATTGGGAACCTGGCTGATAGGCATGGTATTAGCTGGCAAGGAAGGGAAGGCCACTTGCGGCTCAATATCTGCCGCATCAAACTCATAAACGGTCTTATAGCTGGCCTCTTTATCACTCTGATAGAGCTTAAAATTCCTTTGGGCCCTGGATTTGACATAAGCCAGGGTTATATTGTCCGGGGCAATGATCCCGTTTTTTGCCCCCGCCTCTATCGCCATATTAGCCATGGTAAACCTGCTATCCATATCCAATTGATCCATCACTTCCCCGACAAACTCCATTGCCTGATATAAGGCCCCGTCTACGCCGATCTTGCCGATAGTATAAAGGATCAGGTCTTTCCCCGAAACCCATGGTCTAAGTTTGCCCCAGAAGATAAACTTTATAGACTCCGGTACCTTGAGCCAGACTTCACCGGTGATCATAGCCGCCGCTAAATCCGTACTCCCTATACCGGTCGCAAAGGCCCCTAACGCCCCATAAGTACAGGTATGCGAATCGGCACCGATTATCAAGTCACCGGGCAGTACCAGACCCTGCTCTGGCAGGAAGGCATGCTCAATACCCATCCTGCCAACCTCATAATAATGCCTCAAGCCCTGTGCCTTAGCGAACCGCCGCATTTTGAGGCACAGTTGGGCCGATTTAATATCTTTGTTGGGAGTAAAATGATCCGGTATAAGGACTATCTTATTTGGATCAAAGACCTTCTGGGCACCAGCCTTTTCAAACTCATCAATGGCTAAAGGTGCAGTAACATCATTCCCCAGGGCAATATCTACCTTAGCCTTGATCAATTCCCCGGGATGTACCTCTGCCAGGCCCGCATGAGCAGCTAATATTTTCTCGGTAATAGTCCTTCCCATAGTCACTATTCAGATAAATACAGTAGTCAGCATACAGGAGCCAGAATTCAGAATAGAAAGAAGGGATGGAAATAGCAGATCGTCCTTTCATTCTGACTCCTGAATCCACTTGAATAATTATGGCTCTGTCAAATAGCTCATACCAACCTCTAATGCCTTTTTATTTAAGGGCAAAAGATGGTGCTTATCCTCTGGAAAGACCTCTTGCAATGCCTGCAGCATTGTCGGCAAACCAACTACTTCCGTAGCGCCTAAATAGCCCCCCAGCATAACCAGGTTAGCTACCCGGCTATTGCCCAGCTTATGGGCTAGGTCAGTGGCAGGGATAGCAATTACTCGTATGTCCTTGCGCTCAGGGAGCCGATCGGTTAATGAGCTGTTAATGAGCAAAATGCCTCCCGAATTAAGCCGGTCCTCAAACTTGTCCAGGGAAGGACGGTTCATTACTATGATAGCGGCAGGCTGAGTAACATAGGGAGAGCCTATGCGCCTGTCTGAGACAATGACTATAACGTGGCAAGTACCCCCACGGATCTCTGGACCATAAGAAGGGAGCCAGGTTACTGCTTTACCTTCCAACATGCCAGAGTAAGCGATCAATTGCCCGATTAATAATACACCCTGACCTCCAAACCCGGCTATTATCACCTCTCTTTGCAAAAGTATCTATCCCTCCCGGGTATCTTTAAACTTCCCTAATTTATACTGAGGCATCATATTCTCCCGGAGCCATTCTCTTGCCTTTATCGGTGGCATACCCCAGCCCGAGGGACAGGGCGAGAGAATCTCTACCAGGCTAAAACCATCACCCGCCATCTGCCGCTCAAAGGCGGTTTTGATAGATTTCTTTGCCTGGATAACCCTGGCTGAAGTATCTACGGCCTCACGGCACAGATAAACTACTCCTTCAACCGTGGCTAAAAGCTCCGCTATCCGTAACGGATAGCCGCATTCCCGATGATCCCGTCCAAAAGGGGTAGTAGTGGTCTTCTGGCCGATCAAAGTTGTAGGGGCCATCTGGCCCCCGGTCATGCCATAGTTAGCATTATTAACAAATATGGTGGTGATCTTCTCTGAGCGGACAGCGGCATGAACAATCTCGGCCAGGCCAATAGCCGCCAGGTCACCATCGCCTTGATAAGTAAATACTATTTTGTCCGGCTGAGAACGCTTGATACCAGTAGCAACGGCTGGCGCCCGGCCATGTAAAGAGTCGGCAAAATCAATATTGATATAGTCAAAGGCAAAGACCGAGCAGCCCACGGGCGAAACCCCGATGGTTCTCCCTTGAATATCCAGTTCATCTATTACCTCGCAGAGTAAGCGATGGATAATGCCATGACCACACCCGGGGCAGTAATGGGTCCGGACATCCTTGAGAGATTGGGGCCGGCCATAAATCTTCCTTAGCCCGGGCATTACCGTCATTTTGTTGCTAACTTCAACCATAGTTCTCTTATCCCTCTGGTTATTTCCTGATGGGACAATAATCCCCCACCACGGCCCACAAAGCTCACTTCACTCCGACCATTAACCGCCAGGCGCACATCTTCCACCATCTGCCCCATACTCACTTCTGTCACCAGAAAACCCTCTATCCGATGAGTATATTGGCTAATAAACTGGTAAGGAAACGGGAAGAGGGAGATAGGCCGGATAAGCCCCACCGGTAGCCCTTGCTCACGGCACTCATCAATAGCGGTTTCTGCTACCCGGGACGTCATACCGTAGGCGACTACTGCGATCCGGGCATCCTCCAGGCAATAGGAATCGTATCTAACTTCTTCCGCCTGAATCTTCTGGTATTTAACTGCCATACGCTGGTGCCACTGATAAGTCTCATCTTCCCGCATCAGCATGGTAGAGATAATGTTTTGCGGCCGCTGCCTCCCGGTACCGGTCAAAGCCCAGGTCTTGGCCGGTAAAGACCTTGTCTTACCATTACTAAAAGGCATTATCTCTATAGGTTCCATGATCTGCCCCAAAATACCATCTACTAACAACATAACCAGTACCCGATAATAATCGGCTAGTTCAAAGGCTAGTTGGGTCAAGTCAAATAGTTCTTGTACCGATGAAGCAGCCAGTACAATATTGCGATAGCCTCCATGTCCACCACCTTTGGTAGCAGAAAAATAGTCCAACTGGGCATTCTCTAAGCTCCCTATACCAGGCCCACCACGCATAACTAATACCAGCACAACTGGCAGTTCGGCCCGGGCAATCCCCGAAATACCTTCTAACATCAACGAATAGCCGGGGCCCGAAGTAGAAGTCATGGCCCGTTCGCCGGCTGCGGCCGCTCCATAAACCATATTTATGGCCGCCAGCTCGCTCTCGGCTTGCAAAAAAACACCCCCTACCTCGGGCATATGAGCAGCCATATATTCTGGTATCTCGTTTTGGGGGGTAATAGGATAGGCAAAATATTTACGACAGCCGGCCATAATAGCTGCCATAGCAACCGCCTCATTCCCCTTGATCAAGCTCTGCTTAGTCATACTGGTATATTTCTATAGCAGCATCGGAACAGAAACGGGCACATAGGGCACAACCCTGACATTCTCCATCGTTATCTATAAAGACCGCGGGGTTATAACCATAGATATTGATCCGGGTCCCAGGCGTTAATAATCCTTTAGGGCAAGCCACATTACAACAGCCACAGCCCTTGCAATACTCTTCCAGGATCACTACTTTAGCTTTGTTTGTCTTTGACATTATTTTAGGGATAAATCTCGCAAAAACTTTTCCTTTAAGTATATAATCTTCTTCGAATTATTCAAGTAATAGGATAAAACCATTGAGCGATATGGGTGTGGCTATTTTAAGACCACTAAGCATGTAATTAGGAGTAAGGAGTGAGCAGTTGTTGCGTACTCCTGCCTGACGGCAGACAGGGCTAACGGCTCACTGCTTATTTCTTTGTGTCCTTAGTGTCTTTGTGGTAAAAAAGTTAATCAAAAAATTCTCTTGTGCTTTTTGTGGCTAAACTCTTACGGATAATGAGAAAAGAGCGAGGTTGCCAATTTTTGCGATCAATCGCTTTGCTGGTCAGTAAAGGGAGTCTCTTCTTTCTCCTTGCAACTGTACTCCTAACCCTGCTTCTGCGCTGGATACCGCCACCAACTACCTCCTTCATGATACAGCACGCTCTCGTAGCGTGGTGGAAGGACCAAAAGGACTATAAACCTTACTACCGATGGGTGAACTGGGATAAAATTTCGCCCTATGCTGCGCTGGCGGTGATTGCGACGGAGGATCAGAAGTTTCCTAAGCACGCAGGCTTTGACCATGAATCCATCGCGGAGGCCCGGGCAGAACACAGAAAGGGACGATCCTTGCGGGGCGCCAGTACGATTTCCCAGCAAGTCGCGAAAAACCTCTTCCTATGGCCGGGCAAAAGCTTGTTGCGAAAAGGGGTCGAGGCGTACTTTACGGTACTGATCGAGCTTTTGTGGAGCAAGCAACGCATTCTCGAGGTTTATCTCAATGTGGCCGAGTTCGGGAACGGTATTTTTGGCGTGGCCTTGGCAAGCGAGAGGTTCTTTGGGAAGTTACCAACTCATCTCCAGCCTGAAGAGGCCGCTCTTCTGGCAGCCGTGCTCCCAAACCCATTGAAGTTTCATGTCAATCGTCCATCAGCGTATGTAAGGAAACGTTGCACCTGGATTTTAGCGCAGATGCGCCTTCTCGGCGGGGTCGTTTATCTGAATGAGCTATGAGACTGAAGAAAGCGCAGGGGGCTACGTTATATACCGGATTATCCGTAATCTACAACGAGTCTGGCTATATTGTGCCCTGACGTCAGAAGATTCTCCCATTACACTGCCGCCGCCATTGATTCTATAGGCACCCAGCCCTAGCTGGCCCTTGCTTTAACATAGGACATCCGATATAATCACAGTAGGTTTATTAAGAGGGTTGGCAAAACATTGTCAATGGTGATTCGTTAAGAAGCATGGAGTTTTTTACCCCCTACTTAGAACAGTTTACTTATCTTGGTATATTGATTATCCTGCTGGCAGCCGGGTTAGGGTTACCGGTATCTGAAGACCTGGTCTTGATTACCTGTGGTTTTCTGGCTTACAACGGTATCATTCGATTCCTACTGAGCATCCCCATCTGCCTTGTGGGAGTAGTTTCCGGAGACCTGATACTCTATGCTTATGGCAGGCGCTATGGTCAGAATATTCTGCAAAAGCCTATGATAAAGAGGATATTACGCCCGCGAAGGATCCGGAAAGTCCAGTTATTCTTTGGACGACATGGCAACAAGACCATCTTCCTGGCACGACACTTTCCCATCCTACGGGCCACTACCTTTCTGGTAGCCGGTACCATGAAAGTTAAGCCAGTCAATTTTATCCTGATGGATGGTTTAGGGGCCCTTTTAACTGTCCCTTTGTTTACGAGCTTGGGCTACTTATTTGCCAACCACTTAGATATGCTAAAGAAAGGTCTGACCCATCTCGAACACCTGGCTGTGGTAGTTGTATTCGTGGTAATAATACTGGTAATCATAAAGCAAAATTATACCTCACGTTAATAACCACGGATTACATCAACTCATTACCATCAAAGAACCAAAGCCCGGTTTAACGTTTTACGGTTAAGTGCCAGTAATACAGCCACCAACATCATGACTATCCCGCTCAAGGTAAAAGAATACTGATAGCCATAATAGGAATTAATAAACCCGCTCCCAAGAGCTCCAGCAAAGACAGCTAATATATGGACAGTATGTATGACACCAAAATTACCCCCCACTCGCTCATGGGGAAAAACCAGGGAGATTAAGATGGCATTTAAACTCAGATAGAAGGCATCACCAAAGGTATGAATAAGCCGGATCCCTAATAACCCCCAAACCCCCGAGGCATAAGCGGTAAGCCATTGAAATACGCCGGATAGGAAAATAGAGCCTGATAAAACCATGACAATTCTTTGTTTCCGGTCGAATAAGTGGCCAGATACAACGGCTAATGCTCCGACCCATAACCCAATAATACCATAAAGGAGCCCGACCTGAAAATCACTGAAGAGTAGTGTCCTCTTTAATAAAAGGGAGTAACTCGCCTGTTCTACTCCCGCATGGGTAGCTGCCGTAAATACCGATAAAATCAGAAGCCATACCTTGGGCTTTAATAAGTCCTTACCATAGTCTTTCAGGGAATATGTTAGCGGTAGGGTTTCCTGGATTCTTCGGGCAAGTAATAATAAAAGGCCCGCTAAACCTATTGCCAGATAAAAGACCTCGGCTATACTCAGATAAGTTAATATTATCCCGCCCGTAAACGGCCCCAGAGAAAAGCCTAAAGAACCACCGATAAAGAATAAGGCTACCCTTTTGCCAGTATTATGACCAGGTAGGGTTTTGTAGAATATAGAGGTCAAAAATACCTGAATCATAGCACTGCCTATACCACCCATGAAAATAGCTATAAAAAGCCACCTGATATCCGTAGTTAATAAGAGGCCCGCTGGATATAGGCCCAAAAGCAGGGTACCAACCTGGATTATCCGGCCCGCTAATAGACGATCAGAAAGAATCCCTGATGGTAAGATCGCAATTAAGGTCGCAAGAGAAAGAAGAGAGATCATAACCCCAATCTGGCCATCACCTACATTTATCTCCTTGAGATAAATAGGGAGATAAGCCAGGAGCATCCAATTAATATAACTATAAAAGAAATTGAGAATAAGAAATAGGTAAGGATTAGGGGAGGGATATTTAGTCAATGCATAGTTGGAGGCGGCACCCGGATTCGAACCGGGGATGGAGGTTTTGCAGACCTCTGCCTTAACCACTTGGCTATGCCGCCCGGAAAGAAGTGGAGCGGGAAACGGGGTTTGAACCCGCGACCCTCGCCTTGGCAAGGCGATGCTCTACCGCTGAGCTATTCCCGCAATACATTATTTATCAAGCCTTTTAGGACTATCACTTAAAAGAATATTATCTTGAGTAGTTAAAATAGTAGTTACTTGATCCAGAATTTTTACCGCTGCCTTTTTATGTTCCGGGGTAGGGTGAGAATATCTCTTGGTCATCTTAAGCTCTTTATGGCCCAGTAGTTCGCCTACCGTGGTTAAATCAACCCCACCCATAACTAACCTGCTTGCGAATGTGTGTCTTAAGTCATGGAACCTAAGACCTCTAAGGGCGGCCTTCTTTACAGCCTTTTCAAAGGCTGTCCTTATGCTTCCGAAAGGACTACCATCACTCTTTGAAAATAGATAATCATCTGGCTTGCTATTTTTTGTAACATTTTTTAAGGTCTTTGTCAATTGTGTATTCATGGGTATTTGCCTAATCTCTCCGTTCTTTGTCCCCTCTACCAGGATATAACCATCCTCAAAGTTGATTTGATCCTTTTTAAGACTAAGGATTTCTCCTCTCCTCATACCGGTATTTAAGGCAGTAGTGACTATCGCATCAAGATGCCTGGCCATAGGGTTAGCTCTTATGACATCAAACAGGATACGCTCTTCCTCAAAGGAAAGTATCCTCATCCGGCTATTGTTCTCTTTAAATAGCTTTATACCCCTAAATGGACTTATTTTAAGGTATCCCCACTTTACCGCCATATTGAGCATATGGCGTATAATTCCTAGCTCACGGTTGACAGTGCCTTCTTTCACCCCTTTACTTTTACGCATAGCCTTATATTTTTCTATCTGCCAATTGGTTATATCTGCAAGTCGTTTATTTGTGAAATAGGTATTGAAATGATTAATAGCGGTAATATCTCTGATGTAAGACTTGTGGCGTTTGTTCTCCCTTGAATATACTTCAAGATATTGTTGAGCAAATTGTTCAAAGAAAGGTGTTAGCTTCTTCTGGTTCAGGTTGTAGCGGCCTTCTATGACTTCGGCCCTTCGTTTGGCTTCAACTTCTTTAGCAACTGTTTTACTTACCGGCCCTATACATTCTTGATACCGCTGGCCCTGATAGTAAAAGTTAAGGTACCAGCTCTTCTCTTTCCTGTAGATTCCCATGTCTTGATCCCTCCCTTAGCTAAGGTTATTTATCCTGGCTTTTATAAATAAAGGGGAAAGATAGGTGCCAAGGTTTAACCTACCCTTGTCGGGGCTAGCTTCCCTATCCCCT
>Ga0156295_1128_pt1 | contig 31649 bp, 26 predicted proteins | sample RifCSPlowO2_12_FD_107943 | JGI IMG/M metagenome (GOLD analysis project Ga0156295, IMG submission 107943) | Nitrospinae bacterium RIFCSPLOWO2_12_FULL_45_22 | reverse complement strand
GAGACGAGAGATATTGCTCTGTACCCCCGATATCAGCCGTGGGATGCAATAGGAGAAGATTAATTTTTTTCATGACTTCCTATTCTCCTAAAAAACCAAAAACTCCACCTAATTCTGTTCTAAAATCGTTTTATAGGTATTAATAGTTTCTTTAATAATTGAGTCAATATGATATTCCTTCATGGCTTTAAGCTTTGTATTCTTAATTATCTCATTCTTTAGGGTTTCATTATGAAACAATAGCTCTATCATATTGGCAATGCCTCCAGCATCACCAATATCTACTAATAAACCGGTTTTTTTATGCTCGATCATATAAGGTACCCCGCCAGCCCGGGTTGATACAACGGGAAGCCCACATGCCATAGCCTGTTCAATAGCCATGGGTGACGTTTCTTCCAGGGAACTCATAACTAATATTTCCGCATCACGGTATTCCTCAAAAAGCCTGTCCTCGCTAATGGTTCCCAAGATCTCTATGTTATTGGAAAGATCATATTGGTTGACTAATTGCACAATTTTATCAAAATACTCCTTACCTTCATTCATACCTGTTATATGGAGAGAAAAAGAAGGAAACTTTTTTCTTAATATCTTCATAGCTTTTAATAAGGTAACTAGATCCTTTCTTTCTCTTATGCCATTGGGAAATAAAAGCCTTTGTCTTATTGGCTCTCTTTGTATCTTGAAAAAATCATTTTTTATAGGATTATTAATATAAAATAGGTTAGCATTATGTTTAGCATCTATTTCTTCAGCAACGTATTTATTAATTATTATTAGGTTTTTAATTTTTTTGAATATCTTCTTTTCATGCAAACTTCTGAGTTTGAGAGAGAGTTTCTCATGAATATTTCTATAGAATACTTCTTCTTTCTTGAACACCCCATGAAGGGTTGTTACACTCGGGTATCCTGATAAGGCTGCCACAATACTATTTCTGCCACTCCCCTGGGCATGGACAATATCGGGATTAATGCTTTTTATTTTTTGAATAAGAAACTTCTTATCCAAAAAATAATTTGTTAGGGTTTGAAATCTCTTATTCCTATAAAGATGAATCTTAATTCGGTCGTCGAAATCGAAACCAGAATTTTCCTTTTTTTCTTTATACTTAAAATATCCTGGTCCATTTAAAGGGATCAATACATGTAGATCTATCTCTTTGGTATTTGTTAGCCCCTGGGAGAGATAGTAGGCAACTGCCTGCACACCACCCTCTATAGTTTGACTGTCGATTGGGAAAGGCGTGACCATTAATACTTTCATGCCGACCTCACATTAATTACCATTTACTCGAAGCAATAAGTCGCGAAGCCCCGCCTTAAACTCCACCCTGGGCGACCAACCCGTCAAATTCTTTATTTTATTTATGTTTGCCAGAAGATGCTTTCTTTCCATCTTTCTGGTTCGTTCTTTTGTGCTTACGACCTCTATATTTTCCTTCAATATTTCCTCGCAATATCGCAGTATTTCACTCACTGAATATTCATTCCCTGATCCAATATTGACAACCTGGTATCCATTTTTCACTTTTTCCATCAATGCCATAATAGCCTTTGCTTTATCCTTTACATGGATATAATCCCTTTTGGGTGCTAGATTACCCAACTCGATTTTTCGCTTCCCGGATTTGAGCTGCCTAACAATCTCGGGAATAACGTGCGCATTGGTTTCATTAGGGCCATAGGCATTAAAAAACCTCATCACTACGGTATTTATTCCTGTTTCGTTATAAAACAATTTGCAAAGATCCTCACCAGCCAATTTAGTAATACCATAAATATCTATGGGGTTTACTTCGGACTCCTCATCATTCGCCTCATCCCTTATAGGATATACCGCAGCCGTAGAAGCATAGAGAACCATCTCTGGAATTGTATTACGGCAAATATCAAGGATATTTCTAGTTCCTATTATATTTACCTTTGATGTCTCTACAGGATGAGCATTGCAATAGGGGATAAAATGAATAGCTGCAAGATGTACCACTATCTCAGGCTTGAATTGCAAAAAGATCTCTTCTAACAATATCTTATTGGTTATATCTAATTGAACAAATTTCAAACTACCATTTAATGGCAAAAACTCCTTTTTCCCAAAGGATAGATCATCGACGACCAAAACATTATGATTTGATTTTACTAACGCCTTAACCAGATGGGAACCAATGAACCCGGCCCCCCCGGTTACCAAAATCCTTTTCATTATTGTTGACCCCCTAGACCTTTAAAAAAAATTATTTCACTATTGTCTCAACAGCAAATACCAGAGATATCCAAATATCTCACTCCTGATTCCAAATCTGGTTAAACAACCGCTATTACAATTGGGACATTTATTTTCTCTAATATATTTCCTCACCTTTAGATTATCAGGGCTATAATATATATCACTACATGAGGGGCCGGAGAGACAATTCCCGATCTTTGCCTCTGGTTCTGAAAGACACCAGTAGACATCGCCATAGGCATCCAAGACAAAGGCATCCATCATCATCGGACAGACAGTCTTTCTTGGTTTACCATGCTTATACATCTGCAGCATGTCATGCCAGTAATAGGATTGAAAATTGAATAAAGATCGATCTTTTGCCCTTTTTTCAATAAAAGTCAGGAGTGCTTTTTTATCTTTTTCGGTAAAGCTTATCTCATCCTTTTTTTCTAAATTGGCAACATAAGTTTCATGGAATCCCAGCAGTTGAAAACTACCATCAAAATCATTTTTTTTATGCCATTGTTCTAAATCGGACAAATTATGCAGGCTTGAGGGCTGTACTACACATCCCCCACCCAAATAAAAACCATATTCCTTCTGAAGCTCTTTAAGCTGAGAAATGGCCTTCTCTATCTTTTCAAAAGCCCCTGGAATTCCCCTAATTCTGTCATGAACCTCTCCCACGCCATCAACAGAAACAGAAACGGATAAGTGGATATTATTTTTAAGACAAGTTTGAGCAATTTTCTGAATAAACTGGATTGTTTTGTCCGGGAGCAATCCATTGGTTGTGATGGTAAGTTGATTCAGCCGGGTCAATTTGCCAATGAATAGGGCAACAAGCTCCACCAGGTCATCTCTTAAGATAGGCTCACCACCAGTGATAGTAAGGGTCTCCACGGATCTAAAAATATCATCAGCTAGTATTTGGTCTATTTGTCCGATTGTTAATTCAGCTTTTATTGGCATTTTCCAGATATTGCACATAACACACCTGGCATTACACCGATAGGTAATAGGCATCAGTATATGCCTGGGGGGTAAGGGCCTAAAATGAGCCATGATGTTGTAATCGAAAAAACCCTTCAATAGCTGGATTAGTTGTTTAGAATATATTTTCTTAATAATATTGGACCTTTTCATTTTATTTATTCATTTCGGTCATGATTCTAGCTCGATCGGCCCTTACCATATTAACAGCAGCTACTAACAACCCAAAGAGGAAGAAGATGAAATGCTGATAATTCCTGTCAGGCCACCTCAAAAACTCTATTTTTATTTCGTCTATTAAAAAGATTACAAGGATAATCTGAAAAATAGCTACCATACCCCACAGAAATAAATTTGAATTTGGTAATTTAAGCCCCTTCCAGGAATATTTAAATAATTCCAAGAATAACCAGAGAAAGGAAATTAGTCCAAAGAGACCCATGGTATAAACCAGGAATATATATAAGCTATGGGGATAATTGAGATTATTGGAGGGCGTGTCATATCGAGGGCCATGGCCGATAAAAAGATGCTCCTTAAGATAGGGGAATACCAGGAACCAATTTCCTCGATTTTTTATAACAGAGCCAGCCTTAATCTCAGTACTTCCAAGTCTCTCAAAGAGATAACCGGATCGGGTGTAGGTGTGCAAAAAAATACTCCCCAAATAGAATATTAAGATTATTAAGGGTACTACCATAAGGAATTTTCTAAGATGGAACCTTTTTCGAAAGATAAAGGCAAAGTAGATAAGACCAATGGTTTCGCATATAATTCCGGCCCGGGTAGAAGTAGCAATTAAAACCGTTATATTGAGTATTAATAGAGTCATCCAAAAATATTTCTTGAGGGTCTTTTTTTCGTGAAAGAACATAAATATTTGTATAAGACTCTGGATGACAGCATATTCACACATAATTTCAGCGTCAGCAAAAGGGCCTCTCACCCTGTTAAGTCCATATAGTTGATGGCTTGCTTCCCTCAATCGGAGTTCTTCAAAGCCCAAAACATTAATATGTGAGCCAAGAGCGAACATCTGCAGATAGCAATATAAGAAGACTAATATAGAGGAAAATCCCATAATATATACCAGGGTATAAAGTTCCTTTTCAGTTTTCACAGAAGAGACTATCAGATAAAAGATGAGGATGTTTGATATAAACGCAAAGAGGTACATTAAATGGGGTTTTAATCCGGAATTGATATTGGCAAGAGACAGAATATAAGCTAACAGTATAAATAGGAAAGGTAAGTCAGCTACGGTCTTTTCCTTTAGCTTCTCTTTTCTGATTATTTTTTTGGTTATAACAACTCCTGATAAAAAATAGACCAGGAACATATTTATCGATCCAAATCCTGAGTCAATAGGCTGGAATGGAACCAAAAATACCAGTGCCGATAAGATGGGAAATGTTTGAATATTCAATACTAAAAAAATAAAACAAACAGATACCAGAAATACCACCAATATCTCGGACTCTTTCAAGATGGCTGTCGCAGCGATATATAAAGAAATTGATAAAATGATTTTTATAATTATTTCCGTAGAATATTTATCTAAAGACTTTATAAATGGGAGGTATCGAGAAATTATCATAGGTACCAGACTCTTTCTTTAATTGATCCTTTTATCCTGCCCACTTCGTACGCTAAGCTTTTCAGAAAATTGAGATGGGCATCTATTAAATCGTCTGTATTGGAATTTCCTGCCAGGTATTTTAACCAATGCTTTGGAATAGCCTTTAATGCCCCTAGCAGGACTTTCAAATGCCGGCACGTATCTTTGAAGGAATGGTTCCCCAAATTATCCCTATATTTTTTATAAAGTACAACATGGGCATACCCATAAAGCACCTTTTGGCGCCATAAAGATCTCAAATCTGCCCTGTGTTTATGATAAACAACAGCTCCAGGACAGAACTCTATTTGGTAGTTGGTTTTTTGGTGCATTCTCCAAGCCAAATCCACATCTCCCCCAGACTTCATGGTACTATCAAACAAGCCTATTTTCTCAAAAATACTCCTTCGATAAATGGCGTTACATGTAGGTACACAATCCATTTTTCCATTAAACATCTTATCTTTATTAGAAAGCTCCTTTGATCTCTCGAGATGCTTTTCCACCGCTGTTAACGGTTTATAGGCATAAACCTCGCCTGTCACACACCCTACCAGATCTTCCTTAAATAGGAGCATTGCCTCTTTGAGCCAATTTTTTGAAGCAACACAATCTGAATCGGTAAAGGCAAAAATTTCTCCTTGGGCATATCCAATTCCTTTATTCCGGGCAGCATAGGAGCTTTGGATCTCGTCTTCTAAAAGATACAGCACGGGATACCTTTTTATTATTTCCCCGGTCCCATCTTTGGAGTTATTATCGACAATAATAATTTCATATTTATCTCTGGGATAATCCTGATCCAGCAGGGACTGGATGCATTCCTCTATGGCATTTTCTCCATTAAAAACCGGCACTATAATGCTTACCATTGGGTGATTGTCTTTTTCCATCTTCCTTGATTTAGCAGGTGCACTATAATTGTTTATAAATTCTTACGGGACCTTGGGAACCGTTAAAGACTTTTTTTAATTCGTATTTTTTATCTATGATGGATTGAAGTTTCTCAACATGCCTCAAGTAGGTTTGTTCGGTATAGCCATCGAGTACAATAAATCTTGGTGGGTATTCGGATAAATACTCTTCCATTTTCTTCAATTCTTCTTTAGATATACCAGGTCTATAGGCCAGCGGGTGCGTCTGATACATGAAGGGTCTTCGATCAGATTCAAACTCCCAGATAAGGGCACCAGACATTACCTGATCATTATCTCTGGCATTCATCTTTATATAGTTTGAAACCCTCCTAACTGTCGCTGGAGACCAATTACAATCGAAAGCAACACCCATGCTCCCTCCGGATAGGGCAAAGGAAAAGGCAAAGGCTGAAATGATAAAAGAAACCGTTATAAAGCTAGGCCATTTCGCATTTCTTATTTTCAAGCCTGAGATAATAAATATTGTTGAATACAAAAGAATAACTAGAATGGAATAGGATAAGGCACGTGCAATGTAAGGGATGAAAGAACCTAGCTCTAAACGAATTAACGAGACAGCAAGAATACCGATACATGCCATAAGCATGAACGATTTCTTTTGAATATTTAGGCTTTGGAAAAAGCATAGAATTGCTAAAACCGATATGGTTATTAAGGGATATAAACTAGATGGAAGATAAGGAATTTTCTGATGAAGGGTAAAAATTATTCCCAAAAATAGTGCTAGAGTAATTGTATTTCTTCCTAGGTTATTTTCTATCTTCAATTTTGATAAGGAATGGAAGATCACAAAGGCCAGGATAATGGTCAGAGGCGGAAGGAACTCACCAAAATATTGGGTAAAAAAACCTCTATGGAGTATCCAATAGGAATAACCCATAGATAAGCTGAATAACCATGAATATAAAAGGACCAGGGGGGGAGAAATATTATCAAAGTCTTCTCCATTATTTTTTCGCGTTAACCAGGAAAAAACTAATATACCAAATGAAAAAAGGAGACCAATGATTAAGAAAGAGTTTAATTTCAGGGTCCAACGTAAGGTCGCAATGGTTACTTTCCATGGCTGATCAGCCAACCTGAAATTATCTATCTCCGCTGACCCTTGGGCTATTTGGGGATTAAAAACATTTTGGATCTGCTCAAAGAAAATATTCGATGGATTCAGGGAGCTGTGCCAAATCTGAGTTAGACTCAAAAACTGGCTATAGTAGGTAGACACCAAGAGGCATACCAAAATATAACCGCCTAACATAATAGCATAGCTTCTGAAGACTTTTTTTAGACTCCATTGATAAAAAAATAGAAAGAAGAGGAAAATAGCCATCGGAATCGCTAAACTCGATTGTCTTATATAGTAGGCAAGGGAAAGGCTGATACCGGCGAGAAATAAAAACCGGGCCCCTTTTTCATTCTTCACACCACAGATGGCAAAATAGATACCCATACAGCTCAACAAAGTTGTCATCGGTTCTGTCTTTACCACCACTGACCAGATAATGGAAAGGGGTAGGAAGGTATAGATAGCAGATGCCAGTAACGCGATCTTTTCATTAAACAACTTTTTGGAAATTAAGAAAATAAATAAACTGACTAGCATAATTGAGACCAGGGGAAGAAATCGGGCATTTAGATAACTGGCGCCGAATATCTTGAGAAATAAGGCAATAATGTATACATATATCACCTGACGTGAATCGTAATCGACCCCGGGGACAAAACCATCTAATACCAACCTTCCATCCATGAGGTGCGCCCCCTCATCGGGATTGATCCACCGCTTGTCTAAAAGCCATAAGCGCATCAGAAATCCTATGGTGATTATCATCAGGAGCCAGAGATATTGATTATATTTTAATCTGTCTAGTGATAGGGTTTTCATCATAATTTCTTTGTTTTCCTTAGTAACAAAGCAGAGCCCACGGGAAATGAAGCAAAGTCCGGGCTCCTGAAAGTTGTTATGGCTCGACCGATCAACTCTTCCCAGAACAGATTCCGCAAAAATTTGAAATCATCCCTGAAAAACAGTGATAAGGCTATTAGATAGATTACAAATCCGAGAGGCATAAGAGAAATCAGGATGAGATAATTCTGAAGTCCAGCAGTTAAAAAAATTCCTTTTAATAACCCAAGTGAGAGCGCTGTCAGACCAGATGATGCTGCAGCAGGGAAAATTGCTTGAAAGGGCGTCCGGAGAGATAAGCCTATGGGACGTAAGGAGATATATAATAGGACCAAAGTGCCCACCATGAGTACTCCGCTCATGCCTATTGCTGCACCAACGATGCCATATCTGGCACCAATAAATACGGCTGTCAAGAGGAACGGTACCTGCCCCAAGTTAAATTTAAATAAAATATCTGGTCTTCCCATAGCAAATAGGATCTGCCCCCCCGGAGAGGCAAAGGTCCTGAATAATACAAAACCAATTATTATCTTTAACGGAAGAATAGAAGCCTCCCATTTATTACCATAAATTAGAGGAACAAACAGGTCTGAAAATATGAAAAGCTCTATTAACAGGGGGAAGGATACCAGGGATACAACTTTAGTCATTTTCAGAAACACCTCTCTGAACCTCTCCAGGTTATCCTGGAGCCCGGAAAGGATAGGGAAAGCTACCTTTGCCGCAACCGCGGTTATGGCTTGAAAGGGTAGATTGGCTAAATTATAGGCAAAAGTATACAGGCCCAGGCTGTGCTCACCAAGGAGTTTACCTATAATCATATAATCGCCATTTATATTCAGATAGCGCACCAGATCAGCCCCCAGAAAATTGAACCCGAATACGAATATATCTCTCCAATATGAAATATTTAATGCCAAAGAAGGTCTCCAGGGATTTATAATCCAAAGACCCAATACTTTCAGCGGGGACAAGATGACTTCGGGGATAACTAAACTCCATACCCCATATCCTGTAATTGCCATCGTTATAGCAATAGACTTGCTGAGAAAGGTGATTAATAATTCCACAAGAGCAATCTTCTTAAAAGCGAGGGCTTTGTTTAATAAAGCCAAGTGGGTACTGCCCAAAGACTGTATTATATAAACTGCTGAGTAGAGCAATAAGATGTGATGGATTAGATCATTGCTATAAAATAAAGCTATATATGGGGCTATTATGGCAGTTAGGACTGCTAAAATTATTGCCAGGGTTATGTTTAACCAGAAGGCGGCGGTAGCGTATCCTTCTATGTCGTCCTGCTGGTGGATGAGTTTAGCCCCAATTCCAAGATTCCCAAGTAACCTGATAATTTCCCATGCGACCAAGGCAAGGGCAACTACGCCAAAATCCCTGGGAAATAGCAATCTTGCCAATATAATATTGGTTCCAAAGGATAACACCCTGAAGCTTACTTCTTGCAGGGCCATCCAAAGAGTACCAGCTTTAGCCTTGGCAATTAAATCCATGGTTTCCTTACCCAGCTCTGTTAAATCTGAATCAAGACCTAATTATTAGGCAAACCCCTTAGGTTTGCTCCTGAAAATACCCCCCACCCACGAAGGGGGAAGGGTTGGGGTGGGGATGAATTATGATAGCCATATAATCCCTTGGAAGAATCGTATGATCTAGCGAATATGGAATTTTTTCTTTTTTGGATGAGAATAGCTCTATTTCTGCTTCCATAGGATTACCATTACCTGAAGCAATCTCTATTTGCTCGTTTTTCGAGCCGGTATTTATAATTAGCAACTCCCTTTTTTTGTCAGCCCTGAGCGAAGTATTAATTACCTCTATGGAGGGACTCGACACACTTATTTTGGTTTCTGAAACCTGATATGCCTCAGGGGTTATCAAATTGTCGAACCCATAGCTGCCACTGGTAAGCTTATACCCGTAATCAGCCAGCATCAATATTAGATCCACCAGGATCTTTTTATCAAAACTACTATTAAATGCTGAATATATTATGAGCACCTCCACAAGCTGGGGTATGAATTTGTCTCTATTCCGTATCAAGTATTTTATAAGATTTCCGTTTAAGCAATAGTTTACCCCTTTCTCTATCCGATGCCATAACCATCTCAGATCTCTATATTTATGGAGATAGAGTAATTGATAAAGGACTAACATATCATATAAATTGATTATATGGTAATGATAGGCCTCATGAGTGATAGCCAGATGTCTGGTAGTAAAACCATTAGGCATGATAAACCTGGGAAAGGCCTTCTTCAGATAAGGGAGAACTAGCTCTAAATTATCTCTGACTAATATTTTCGAAAGCCGGGCGAGCCATGGGGATTTTATATCCGTAGAATAAGAGCCAGCGAAGGAAAGATCAATAAGATAATAGAGTATCTGATATAATATGGTAGCCGGTTCTGCTCGCATGACCATTTCAGCCGCTTCTAATCCCTTTTCCATAGATGTCTTCAGCTCTTGGATCCGTATTTGTTTATAAATCCTGATCAGGGCACACAGGGTGCTTAAATGGGTATTCAGACAAAGGGTATTGGTGAGGGATTTTCCAAAGGCCCTGGATTTCATTAAGGGGTAAATATAGGGTTGATTTAGTTCTAAGGTATCATGGATAAACCATAAAGATCCGTTATTTAAAGTATCGGCAATGGATATAAGGTATTTCATAGCAAGCAAGGCTTTTTCTAAAAAGATATCTTCTTTAGTTTCATTAAAATGATCCAGGAGAAGATGGATTCCATCAACCTGGAAGCGGGCATGGGTCTCCATCTGATCTGTCCAGCATCCATGCACCCAGCGCCCATCGGCTCCTAAATCCAGCATGACCGAATAAGCGATTTCGTCCTTAATAATTTCGACCAGATCCCTTGGGCAATCATCTTGAATAGCAATGAGCTTATAAAGAAATAGGGCTGCTTGTTGGGAGCTGAATCGGGCCGAGGCTTCTCGAGAGGGCCCTTCTCTATATTCGTAAATTCGGCCATCTACCATGACCCTCCAGCAATCCAGCAGGGGCGAAACAACCACCCAGGGTCCGGTTAAGGTATATTTCTTCATACTATTCTTATATATGCTTTGAAGACTTAAAAACCCCTGATTAGGAACATCTAATACGATAAGCTCAAAACTTTCATCGGAAAAGAGTTGAACATCAAAGATAACACGTTGATTCTCAAATCTCGTATAGTAATCTGTTTTTTCATCAATTATCTGCTTTTTATTGTTCCAGTGTCGGACTATGGGTAAGCTGGGAATTAGAAAGAATTTTTTATCTTTTTGGATATGAAGCCAGGTCTTATCCAAAATGCTCTCTTGATTAACCTCCTCCCCCTTTATAACAAATTGGAGCTTATGGTCTATATTGTTATTGAAAAAGAATGAGAAATAGAAAAGAACGTACCCCTTTCCTATGAAACGATCCTGGATAATCAGGAGATAACCATTATTGTAGCTTCTCTTAAGTATTCTCCTATTAAAGGAAGTTGAAACAAAGAGGTCTTCGGTTTCGTTGGACTCACATGTATTTATAATTTCTGCTAGTATATCAATAACCATAAGGCGATCAGGACGTGCAGTGGGAGCATTCTATTACTTTATGGTGGCTAAAAACAAATTTTGGAGCTTCTTTGTCTCTTGAACAATGTTAAACTCCCTTTCTATTATCTCCCGTCCTTTTTGACCCATTTCCTTTTTACTTTCTGGAGTCATTAAGTAAATCTTATTTATGGCCTGGGCCAGGGTTTCAGGGTCCTCTGGGGGGACTAATATCCCTGCCCCATCCCTTATCAATTCAGGAATTCCGGAGACATAGGTTGATATTACAGGCCTTTCTAAGGCCATGGCCTCTAATAAGACATTGGGCATTCCATCTATATCTCCATCCTTGGCAACTACACAAGGAAGGACAAAAACATCTGCCCCACCGAGCTTAAAAATTACTTCGTCAATAGTAAGGGACCCTAAAAATTCTACCCTGTGCTTCAAACCAAGACCCCAGGCCAAATCCTCAAGATCGTTTTTGAGGGGGCCATCCCCGATTATCTTGCAGATAAAATTAGATAAGCCTTGCTTATCAAGGATACTACAGGCCTCAAATAAGTATCTAAGTCCCTTTTTTTCGATTAATCTAGCAACCGACAGGATAGTAAAAGGGGTCTCTTTATCTCTACATGATCCGGCTAGTGCAAATTTCTCCGTATTTATTCCCAAATGCACTAAATGTAGCTTTGATTCATCAACACCAGCGTATCTTTCTCTTATAAATCTTCTATTGAAGTCGGTTTTTGAGACTACAAACTCTGAAAAGTGAGCCTTCTCTCTTATCAACCGTGGCTTAATAAATAGATCATAGGCATGGACGGTAAAACTATAAGGAATACCAGATATCATAGAGATCAACATAGCATATTCTGAGGCAGCAGCAGCAAAATGTGCATGAATATGCTCTACCCCGACTTTCTTTAGCTCTAAAGCATAATGAGCTGCTCTCTTAAATTTGGAAAAAGCGGCTGCATCTCTGCTATAGGCAAACCAAAAGGCCTTTAAGTATCTAAGAGGATTGTGGATGAGGAGATTTAAATGGGCATAGACTCTTTCACTTAGAGTTATATTATCGGGATAGTGGGTATCCTTCAGTAATTGGGCCGCTTCTTGGTGCATGACCTCTTCATCTGGTCTTGCCAGAGAGAAAATAATTATATCCAGGCCAAGCTTCTTCAACTCAATTATCTCATTAAGGATAAAGGTCTCAGAAAGCTTCGGAAAGACATCCAAAAAATAGGCAACTTTCATGATTCTCCCATATCATAAAGCAGATACCCCAAAATTTTTATTCAATAATAAAGCTGAAAAAGCTTATCTTGTCAATTATTCGGGGATTACCCGATTGTACAGAGCCCGGCTCAGCAAAGACAGCAAAAGCGATGTATGTGCCTGTCTGCAGACCGACGGTGGGCAAGACCATAGAAAAGACTTGCGTAGGAGCCAATGTATACCCGCCTGGTATGGTTATAGAAGTATCTGCCAATACCGAAGCTCAGATTGAGATAGAGCTCCGCCCCCACTCCGTTAGATAGGCACACAGGATTTAGCGCTTCCTGCCTTGCTACGAGATTTGCTCGAACCATATTTCTTATATGCAAGGTCTGTGCCATTAAGGTCTGTGCCATTATTGATATGACCATAATTTATCTTAAAATAGCCTAAAAAAGGGGTATTTTGTGGGAGATAGTTCTAGGAAAAACATAAAAGGTAGAGAAAACTTGGGAAACAAATTACCCAATATGGGAAAAATTATTATACTAAACTCTTGCACTTTTTTAGAGGATAAAAAAAGAGGCTGTCATCCTATAATTGGCTAAATAAAAAACCAATTTATAATCTTATAGCCAGAAAGGAGGACAGCCTGTGAGATTCAAAAATGCCAAACAAGATATCCAAGATATATTATCCTGGTTCAGTGGTTTCTTTTCAAGTCCCTCTTTCAAGCTCTTTTCCTCTTTTATCATCAATTTTATCCAATTGGGCAAAGAAGCCCATACCTCATCCATGGTACAAGCCCTTACACCCTTCACTAAATCCCTCTCCAGCTTCACTCGCTTTTTGGGAAATAATATTTGGCAGGCGGACGAGTTGGTTAGCACCTCCCTTAATAATTTTTTCTCTTCCCTCCATATCCAAATCCACGATGTAACTCCTGCCAAACCGTACCACAATATTTTCATAAAAACCCTTTCTAACAGGCGAGACGTCTGTCTTATTACTTATTAGTGAATATCGACTTCATAAAGTGTGTGCCAGACGTCCTGCTTGCCCAATTTTCATGCCCCTTTGAAGCCCAAGACTTATGGAAATTTATTATTATTATATACTAATTCCAGCTCATTTATCATATCTTCGGGACTAAACAGTCTTTCCCAAAAGTTTTCCCTTTTCAGGTCCCCATTACTCAAGGAGGTGATAATACTGGCTGCCAGTTGTTGGCTGTCTCCTTTCCCAACCAGGAGCCCATTAATACCATGTTGGATAATCTCTGGGATGCCACCCACTCTGGTGGCTACTATGGGTAATCCAGCAGCCAGGGCCTCCATGAGCACTATGCCAAAGGCCTCTATATATGAAGGGAGGACCAATAAAGTAGCTTGTAAAAAATATTCTCTGGTCTCCTTCGGGGATAGTCCGTTGATATATTCTATAGGGAGTTTTCTGCTCAAGAATTTTGCTACCAGTCTGGAATGGAAATACTCTGGCCCGATAACTGCTACCCTGGCCTCAGGGATTTCCTTTAACACCAAGGGCAAAGCCCTTATCAAGGTCAAGATACCCTTTCTAAAATAGTCCCGGCCAACAAACAATATCAGGTTCTTATCCCGTTCTTGGGCATGTGATTGAAAACCATTCCGATCAATGGCATATCTGATGAAAAATATATGGGGGTGCTGAATCTTTTTCTTCACATATTCTGAATGGACAATGACTGCCTGGCTCTCTTTCAGGATTTTGGAATATCTCCATTTCCGTATTTTCTGAAGAAAATATCTCAATGGCAGGTCCGGGCAGGGAAAGGGATAGAATTGGGTCCAGTAATAATCATGGACATCTACGATTATCGGGCAGCCTAATCTTTGCAAATCCTTTAGTCTCGCGTGCTTCAAGTCCAATACATGGGCAATATCCCAGTCCTGTTCATAGTCCTGCGGTCCTGCAAAGGTCTTAATATGATGCCGGTTACTCATCCCATCCAACACCAGGTCCCGATAAGTACCTGAACCGGTCAAAAGCTGTCCCGTTTGGGTAAGATATAGGATTTTCATGCTCTTCCTCTGAAATAATTATTTTACCCTCCCCTTTATCCTTCCCCAGCTAATTAGTTGCCACTGAAAAATGGTATGTCGAGCAAGCTCGACCACTACATACATTGTGGAAATAGTCTGATGCACCAATATGTAGTGACAAAGCTTGCTTTGCAGGGATTTTTCAGTGGCAACTAATTAAGTGCCAAAGTCTTAATTAAAGTTGATTTTATTTCTCTCATTGCCTCCGAGGAAATAGCACCGATCTTCGCTTTAATCACGGAATTATGGATAGTTGCTATTTTCTCGGTCTTTATTACTGATCTTTTCTTCAAACCCATCTGTTTAAAATATGGTGAACTTTCTTCGATCACTATCCATGAATCTTTTAAGAAATCAGGGACATTAGAAAAAATTCCTATCACTATCGCGTCTTCGCCTTTTGTTGCAATGATTAAGGCAGGTCTCACTTTATAAGAGGATAAATCGGTAAAAGGGAAGTTTACCAAGACAATATCTCCGGGGTTATAAATACTCATTATATATATCTTCCTCAGGATCTTCCCATTCGGAAAAGGCTGTTGCAGCAGCTGCCATCATCATTTGAGTTTCTAAATATTCATGGATTTTTTGATCTAGCTCCAATATTTGTGTTTTTGATAATTGAGGCAATATCTTTTTTATATCTTCCACCGTTATTTCAATCTGTAATTGCGGCATCTTGTTTTTCCTCCTTATCCAGTCAAGCACAATATATGGTTCAATCGACAACGTCGTTTATAAATGACCCAAGGGGCATAAGGGGCGGCCAAGAATTTACTTATAGTTGGGGCAGAAATCTTTTTGTTGCCATGGATTTTGCTTCTTTCTCGCAAGACCCTGGGTAACTGCCTCAGGGCACTGAGCTTGGCCCGTAATCTGGAAAAGTCCTTTTTCAATAATATATAATAACCATCGGCCATGAGGTCGTAACCTATTATTAAGGGGGCATATAAAAGCATTGCTCTTATCGGCCAGTTTTTCAGGATGGTTAAAATTTTATTTCTCTCGATAAAGAAAATCTTTTGGCTGGATTCCTGCCCCAAGGACCAGGAATGGTGGTGAAATGCAATGGCCTGGGGGACATATAGGCATTGCCAACCCGCCAGCCTCGCCCGAAATGCCAGGTCAACATCCTCGTAATAGATAAAATAATCCTCATCAAACAGCCCTATGTCCTCAAAAAGCTCCCTCTTGTACAGGGCAGCAGCGCCACAAGGACCAAATATCTCCTCACTTTGCTCATACCCGCCGTTTCTGGCCAAACCTTTCCGATGGTAAGCATTGCCATCTTTACTAATTTCAATACCTGCACTATCTATGGTATCGGGACGCGAACTGTATAATATTTTGGAGGCCACCATCCCTACGCTTTCATCATTTAATGCCGGTGTCACAAGTTCTTCTAACCAGCTATCATCAGGGATAACATCATCGTCTAGGGTAACAATATAATTTCCCCGCGATTGTTCGATTCCTTGGTTTCTTCCGGTAGCACAGCCTTTATTTACCTCATTCTTTATTATCTTTAGCTTGTCATATTTCTTTCTAATAGAGTGTACCTGACTTTCTCCCAATCCATTGGTAACCAGGATAATCTCAAAGTCTCTAAAACTCTGTCTATATATACCCTGCAAACATTCGTCCAGGTGCTTTCCTCGCTCTCCCCACTTAGAGGTTAAAACAACTATGGAGACAAATTTTTGAGCCATTAATCCGATAATCCTGCAAGGGTTAATTTGGAGTTATAAATATTCTGTCCATGGATGATAAGGGTTTTCTGAGCCCCTGCCACATTCCCTTGACAACAAAAAGGGAGTAATAGCCCTTACGTAACTTATATTTATTGCAGCTAAGGATCCCTAATATAATATTTCCAATACCTCGATAGATGAGCCTTTCAAGGATCAATCTGAATACATACGCATCACCATAACGCAGATGTTTAATGAATAACGCCCCTGCACCAATATGGTAATCTTGCTCTACCCGCCAAGCTTCCCCATCTCCTCTCCACTGTCGGTGGTATATAATAGCCTTAGGGGTATAGACAACTCTTAGCCCATGCCGAAGGAGTCTATAAGCCATATCGGCATCATCACAATTCCTTAATTCAGCCCCTGGGCCCAATAATTCATCAAAATATCCTATCTCTGCAAAAACCTCTCTTCGCAGGGCCATATTATTACCAGATTGAAATTTCCAGGGATTAACTAATTTTTTATATTCCTGGTGCTGATTATTCAACTGAATTGCCAGCATTTTTCTGGGTTGAAGACCATTAAAAAATGGGAGTACTCTTCCATAAACTGCCATTATATGGGGATCCCTTTGAAATTCTTTAATGATTGCCTCAGCCCAACCATCTGTCATAATACAGTCATCATCAGTAAAGGCTATTATATCTCCCGTGCTAACTTTAATACCCAAATTTCTTGCCCATGATAACCCTTGAGTTTCCGTAGGAATATATCTCAGATTATTTATAATGGGTAATAATTCCTCTGTATTTGCGGTATCAGAACTCTGGTCTATAACTACGACCTCATGGAAGTCAATAGAACTTTGAGGAATAGATTGGAGACAGGTCTTTAGCAGTTGTATCCTATTTCTGGTGCAGATTATCAAAGATATTTTCATAGTTAACTATTGATTTCTCAGAGAAATATCCGTATGATAAGCTTGGATAACTTCCTCTGGCTCTCCCTCCCTTTGAATCATACCATTTTCCAGCCATACTACCCGGGAACAGAGCTTTTTTATGGTATCTAAATCGTGGGACACCAACAGAATAGTTTTGCCTTCCTTTTGGAATTGATCAATTTTATTCCAGCATTTTTGCTTGAATTCTTCGTCTCCTACAGCAAGGACTTCATCTATCAATAAGATATCCGGGTTAGCAAAGATAGCGATGGAAAACCCTAACCGGGCATACATGCCAGAGGAATAATATTTTACCGGTGTATCTAAAAATTGAGATAACTCGGAAAAAGATACTATAGGATCAAATTTTTGCTCTATTTCTTTTTTGCTTAGTCCCAGGATTGATCCATTCAAATATATATTCTCTCTACCGGTTAATTCCGGATGGAAGGCTGCCCCTAGCTCCAGTAAAGCAACAACTTTCCCTTGGGTTCTAATATAGCCCGAAGTGGGTCTATAGACCTTAGAAATGAGCTTTAGGATAGTGCTCTTACCCGAACCATTGCGGCCAATTAGTCCTACCGTTTCATTCCTATGGACTTCTAAATCAAAATCTTTTATGGTATACCACTCGCCGTTCAACCTTGCGCATCCTTTGAATAAGTCAAGAAATGCCCCTCTTAATGTTTTGCTTCTTTCATGATAATAATAGAATTTTTTACTAACTGAATGACATTCTATAAGCAGCATAGGGCTAGGCTACTTCTGCAAAAAGGGCTTTATACCGATTAAAGATATTATAACCTACCAAAAAGAATAGGATTGAAACGCTGCAACTCCGGAAAAGCTGGATTACATCAGGTAACTCTCCTTGATAGAGCAGGGACCGGTAAAGAGAAATAAGATCAAACATGGGATTCAATTCAAAATACTTTAAATATACGGTAGGGATTAAAAAATCGGGATAGAATATGGGGGTCAAAAAAAACCAGCCAGTCATTAAAAGTGAGAGGATATGCTCCATATCCTTGAAAAAAACCATCAGACAAGAAAGGGGAAAAACGAGTCCGATAATAAGAATGGTTTGGATTAATACTACTACCGGTAAAAAAAATAGATTGAGAAGGTAGATTTTTGGATAGAAAATTAAAAAAATCCCCAACAATATAAATAACTCCAGCCCAAACTCTACCAGTTTAGAAAGCACGCTGCTTACTATCAGCACTTCCTGGGGAAAATATATCCTGGTAGTCAGATTAGCATTATACCGGATTGCATTAGAAGCAGTTACAATGGACTGAGCAAAGAAATTCCACGCAAATAGACCACTGAGTAAAAAGGCCCAATAATGAGGTATCTCCAGCCGCACTACCTGAGAAAATACTATTATGTATATGACAAACAATAGCAAGGGATTTAGCAGGGTCCAGAGGAAACCCAAAAGGGAACGCTGATATTTTACTTTAAGATCACGGATGACCATATTCTTTATCATTTCTCGGTATCGCATAGTTTCTAGAATTTGACTAATCATTACTTGGATAAAGACCTCAGAAAATTCCCGCTGATACAGTAACCTTCCGACAGTTATAATCTGCCCTACCTGCTCTGCCAGTTATAATCGTAAACCTAGTCCCAATCCAATCACTCGGATAACAACCAACGTTAATCTAATAACTACTAGCCTTAAACCTGCGTCTCACAAACGCTGAGCTTTGCAATAAAAGCTTGCAAATTATCAAAACCAAACACTTCGAGCCGTGGTAGCGCTAGAAAAGGATCATGGTAGCCGCTCAAATCACATCGGCAGGATAGACCAAAAATATAACCACATGCCCCAATAAGGTGCTGAACAACATGATCAACATCGCCGTAAGGATACGCAAAGGCCTTTATGGTTACCCCAAGCTCACGCACAAGGATCGCTCTCGATCGAGCCCCTTCACTAACAATCTTCTCTGGCGAAAGGGCAGTAAGATAAGGGTGGCTAGCCGAATGGGATTCGAATTCAACCCCTTCATCCCGGAGTTGTCTGATGTCTTCCCATCCAAGGAGCGGTACCTCCTCTACATAAATGCTGTCCCAGCTATTTGTTCCCCCAACATGCTCTGCCACCAGGAAGACAGTAGCCAAAAAGCCATAACGCTTCAACAATGGCCACGCGTAGGTAAGAAAATCAAGATACCCATCGTCAAAGGTAATTATCACTGCCCTGCCGGGAAGTGGACTTTTCTTTTCCATTGCTTTGCGCCACCCTTCAAGACTAACACTATAATACCCAGTATCACGCAAATAACGTAGTTGCTCTTCGAACAACTCAGGCGTTACCCGATAACGAGCAGTCGAAGATGCGCCGTTTGGTGCAATGCGATGGTACATGAGGATCGGAAGTCGGTCGGTAACAACGTTTTGCTGATCACAGCTACGGTTAGGACGACCAACATCCCATAGAACATGCGCGGCAACTTCGGGTAGGAGCTCCGTGGGTTGCTGCGCCAACTCAACATAACTTTTGTTGTCGAATACTGAGCTCTCTCTGGACCATTCCAGGATCATTAGCTTTTGTGGAAGATACCTGCGTACCTCGCAACGGACGCCAGACTAGTTCTGGGGCGTAAACTATATGTTTAGGTTGTTCACTCGTCGCTGGAGCCTGAATCACGGGCTCACCAACTACCGAAGCGGCATTGATGAGTTCGGTAAGGGCTGCTGCAGGTAGCATTGCACGCCGTGAGGTACTTGTCCCAATCTCCCCGTGTAGATGTCGTCCGAGCATTACGATAAAATTTCCTGCTGAAAGCACATAATCAAGAGCGCAGTCAGTTCCAGGCACAAATACAACATCAGTGCACGTCCTCAAGAGCGATTCATTTCGGTTACGCTGTACAAATGATTTCTTTACAGCCACCAAGCGATCTCGAAGCGATGTTGGCATGTCTACCACTGACCTGCCAAGCAAACCCTCACGAACAACTGCCCGACACAATTCAAGGCCACTTGCTTTTGTGAGAGCCACTCGCAGTTCCTGAGCACGTACAATGTTCTTTTTAACGGGAATGCTCACAACCCCAAGCATCACCCCACCTAGCGTTAGAACAACATTGAGTTCTTGGCCTGATAGCTCCACATCGCGAAGTTCATCACCAACCTCGACTATGATCTAGGCCCCCTGTAATGGATACCGCGAGGTTGATGTCGTTTTAAAAATACTCGCATAGAACTCCTGTAAGAATGTCTTCCAACCAACCTTCTTCAAAGACACTGCACGGTCATCCGTGTAAAAACCATCGAGTGGCTGATCCTTACACCCCCATATCTCCTGTAAAAAAACTGTCCAGCCAACTTGCTTGTGGAGCTGTTGTCTGACTGCAAACTCATCTCCAGGAAGTGATTTTGCAAGGCACAGTGTTCCCCGCCAAATCGATGCACCATCCGGCTCATGTCTGATGCTGAGGCTGGGGTAGACTGTACGCTCAAAAAACCGCCCAATAATAACCCAAAAAAATTCGGCCGCTATGGCATCAGCAAATACATAACGAGAAACAACACCATCACAAACCGGGAGCTCAAGTGTACCAATGCTTGTCCCTTCAAACTCCAATTTGCAATGGATACGTTCGGCTGGCTTTGGAGGATTAATGTCACAGAGTGGTTCCGTGATCTCGACACAAACCTCATGAATCATCCCAACTGTCTGCGACCGGGAACTTGGAGAATTTTTTAGAATCAAACGCCCCAGAACAGCACGAGTACGACGGTACAACCCAGGAGCTTTAGATTGCTCTTCGAGAGCCAGCAGAAATTCGTTAACACACTGTTCTATGCGAGGCCAAAGTTGAACCCAAGCAGATGGAGCTTGACACGTGGGCAACAGTGCAGCCAGAAAAATATTTCGTGCAACACCACTTGGGTCGAGTTGTGGGTAGCGATTGTCCTTGAGAGCCCTGAGTAATGGCCTGGCATCCTTCTCACAACCGAGTATGAGGCCGGCACACCAGCAAGATAAATAAAACTTTTGGCTTATAAGTTGTTCTTTCGGTAATCCATTTACATGGGCTGGATGCGGATTTTGCACACGCGTGTCGTGGGAGTGTCCTTGTTCTAGCACGCGAAGACCGTCTGCAAGCATCTGGAAACCGTCCATCGAAGTAGACACTGGCTGCATACGATAGAGTGCAAATACCTCACTAATCACACCAAATTGAGCACCAGTACGGGCGATGCGTTGCCACAGATCCCATTCTTCACAAGTCCTGAACGATGTGTCGAAGCCTCCGACTGATTCGACAATCGATCGACGAACAACACAGGCATGAATAGGAAAAACGGCACGGCACGCGAACGTAGGAAACATATCCCCCGAAAGGTAACAGAACTCCTCGCTAACTCGTGTTCCATCCGAAGCAACGCGGGCCCAGTCGCAATAGACGGCATCAAGATTAGGGTTAGAAATAAGCTTACCCGTCAATCGCTCCAGATGCAAAGGAAGGAGCCAGTCGTCAGCATCGAGGAAGAGCAACCAATCGAAGTTGGCTAGTCTAATCCCAGTATTCCTGGCTGCGCAGACTCCCATCTGTAGCTGGCTGATCGTGTGAACTCGAAAATCTTTTTCTACGAAACTCGTGGCAATAGCTGCCGTTTCATCGCTCGACCCGTCATCAATAACAAACGCCTCCCAACCCTGGTGAGTCTGGGTACGGAGAGACTCAAGCGTTTCGGATATTGTTTTTGCTGCGTTATGAGCGGGTATGATGACAGACACATTCATACAAAACTCCCGTTCGTTAAATTTCCCAAATAAACAAGTGGTTCATTAAAAATTTCGTTCTTAAGGAGATCAACAAACTTTACATGTTTTGGATGAGTGGGAAGATGAATTGCTCGATTGCTAAATTCCTTATTAGAATATGTCCCCCAATTTACTAATTGGCTGAAATAAACAGTATCAGCATGAAAACGCTGGCCAAGAAGCACAAAAGCAGGCATCTCCATAAAATTATTCTCCTGAACAACCATGCTTATACCAAACCATTCAAATGGGACATTCTTGCGTAATATGCGAATAAATTCAAGATTTTCAAGAAGCCTTTCAAAACTCCCGCCCCTGCGATTGATAGAATAGGTCCTTGAACTTACCGCATCAATTGAAATTTCAACAGTTTTTACAAGTTGTTGTATGTCTTTTGGTATTGTAGACCACATCTGTGGTGTCCATAACTGTGCATTTGTATGTAAATGTATTTTCTTAAGATTTGGCATGTCTCCTCTCTTCATAGTTTGCAGCCACTTCCTAAAAAAAGGACTACCAAAAGGGTCCCCCGAACCTGTAATATATAAAAGATGGGCATCCTTAAGAGCTTCATTGTTGATTTTACCTTGAATGTTTAATATCTGCTGCTTATTCCCATTTTCTATAATTACTTTCGTACGGCATGATGGACAGGATAAGTTGCAAGACCTGTCATAGCTACAATTAATTTCTCTCGGCCCATATGGCAAAATTGTAAGTTTTTTTTCTATTATTATTTTTAGATCTTCATCTTTAACGTCTTCAACTCTCTCAACTGGTTCCGATATGGTTTGCAAAAAAGGACATCTGGAACGATTACAATATTTGAAAGAACCATCCAGAATTGAACGTCGGAATTCTTGTGCCTTTTTGCCATTCCATGTTTCTTCAACCGATTGATACGTAAGGTTTCCTATGGGTGTATCCAGCCATGAGGGACAACACACATACACTTCTCCAATTTCATTCACCTGAGTCACTTCAAACCACTTAAATGGTCTGGAACAAAATAGTTTTTTATGTCCTACTGTAGTATCCATACCATTGTCCGTATAATATCGGATTAACTACTTTTTAGTTTAGAATAGACCGCTTCATATTGTGGGGCGATGTTCTGCCAATCAAGTTCTTCAGCCCTCTTGCGAGCTTCTAACGCCATATTTTTACAGTCCTCCGGGTTATGAACCAAATGCAATATCGCATCTACGATTTGTTTTGGATCGTTATCTTTTATCAAGACAGCTTCCTTCCCCGGTAGATATGCCTTCACGGATGGCAAGTAAGTTGACACTACCGGTAACCCGCAAGCAATCCCTTCAAGAATCCCATTATTTGCCGTAGACTGTAACAAAGGCAGGAACAATATATCTGACTGCTGGTACAGTTCTAATAATCTTGCATCATCAATATGATCTCTATATAGCGTAACGTTTGCTAGACCTTCCAGTCCGGTTACTCTAGGACCTGTTAATTTAGACGTCATAACGTAAAACTCTATGTCCTTATATGCCATCAATTTCTCTGCTACCTCTCGTACAGCCTTGAAATCCCTTAGCCAGTGGCCCGTCGTTATACATTTGAACTTATTTTTATCTTTTAGAGTACCGCCCGGCTTAAAATGGTGAGTGTCTATGCCATGCAGAATTAACTGTATTTTATCAGATGGCACAAATTGTTTAAAGTAAGATACTTGCTCCGGCGATACTACGGTGATGTAATCGAACCTGGAGATGACATCCTTGCGAATAAGTGAATCTAACAGTTCCGGAGGCTGGTGATACGTAGCAACTATTTTCGGCCTCATTCTTCGATGTAGTTTGCATAACCAGGACAAATACTGCGCCGAGTGCTCGCCATCCATATAATGGATTATATCGATTTTATTCCACCAGCATTTACGGAACGCTTTGATCTCAGCAGTCAGGTCGCTCAGCTTATAATATTGCATACCGTTTCGTTGCACTATATAACGTAACCATTTTTGTACCACTCGGTTTCGTATTGGAAAATCTCCATCATGATCTGATGCAACATAAACATCTATGTGATATTTGTTATGATCAACATATTTTAAAAACTGATTTATGCCTGAGTATGTACCCCAATGAGGACGTTGGGTGCGAATTAGATGTATATTTATAGCCATCGGTTCGCAAATCTTAATAAGCCGTATATATGCCCCAATGTTATTAAATCAAAACATTTTTGAGTAAACTGTTCTGGATCACTTGTTGGCAACATAAGAGTAATTATTTTTTTTGGTGATCGTAAAAAGATTCCCGCCTCCGAGATAGAAAAGCGTAATCGCTTTAATGTTGAAGGTCTTTCTTGAAGTATTTGCATTACCGCATCAGAAATGCCCTGCCAGTAATACCTACGAATGAACCAGGCCTGACTAAGTCGCGATTCAAATATGTGATGTCCGATAGCGATGTCTGGATGATAAAAGCAGGAATATCCCATTTTGGTGATTTGTTTTTCAAGGAATACATCACCACTTGATAAGAGATTATTCCCCACCCGGTCAAGACTTGAGGTAAATCCACCAACGCTTTTAAGAATTTCAATCGGAAAAGCAATATTAGCTCCAACGAGCCATTCCGCAGAAAGATTAGTCAAAACATGCGGAGTTTCTGACCAATCTATGATGGTAAGACCATGTAAAAGCCAATCTGACAACCATCTCGGCCTAGGAGATTCCCATATTGATTCTACCCTCCCACCTACGCAACCGGGTCTCGGTGTTACGGTTTCAAATACTTCTAAAATTTTGTCAAGCCAAACTGGACAAGCAACAGCATCATCATCCAGGTAAGCAACATACTTTCCCTTTGCATTGCTCCAGCCAGTGTTCCGTGCAAATGAAAGACTCAAGGTTGATTCATAGATGTATTTTATATTGCTGTTGCCTATAAATCGTTCTACTACTTCTTTCGTGGAATCCGTTGAGCAGTTGTCTATTATTATGATTTCGTACTTGTCTTTGGGTGTGCATTGATCCACCAGGCTTTGAATTGCTTTTGTCAAATACTTAGCACGATTATGCGTGCATATTATAGCCGATATAAGTATATTCATGCCTGTACACCTTTCCATATCAACTCGTCACACGAAAAATAAAGTTAGACATCCAAGCTGGGCCATTCCGAAGCATTTTGTTTTTTACTTTCTTAAGAACCCATAGAGCGGAGTAGGGTAACATTCGTTTTATTGCACATTGTAGCCATATTTTGAAATGTTTTTCGCGTAATAACCTTGTTGTATCACACACAGAGAGAAGAATGATATCCTTGGCATCACGTGCGACTAAATCTGGAAATCTTTCAAGAAGTTCTCGACGCATCTTCCCATAGATATGAAGACTCGTTTGGAGCATTGAGTCATCTATGAACCAGTGTTCACCAAGTATCTCAGGTATGGTTACAGCAACCCAACCTGCTGCCATTACGGCATTAAAAAGATCCCAATCATCGTACTCTCGACTCATTACGGAACGAAAGTAACCAGCTTCACGCAATGCATCGGTTCGTATGGCACTAAAAGGAACCGCATCGTTGGATAACCACTGGTAAGGGAAGCTGGGACAAGGTCTGATCCAGATTCTCCCATCACTCCAGAGATAATGAGTCCAGCAGGAAACGATACCAACTTCAGGGCAATGTTGAAGAACCGATTCGCATGCTGCAACAAAGCCTAGCTGCAGCCGGTCCTCCGTATTGAGAAAAGCAAAACCAAGGAGATTTGGCTCAGAACTGAGAATTGCTTCGATACCGGTATTCTTAGCAGGTAAAAGATCCCCCTTTCTTTTTTGAATAATCCGCCATCCTTCTTGTTGTGCTTTGTTGAGAGCTTTCAATGTTAACTCCTCTGTCGATTTGTCATCCACAATAACAACAGACGCCGGCCTGCGAGTCTGCCGTTCAATACTCCTCAAGCATTCGTCGAGGAATCGGCCGTTATTGGCGCAGGTGATTACAATGGCGAGACCTTTCTCAGAATTCTTTTTTGGAGTTCGGCGCTCTGACTCATCAGAAAGTGGCCTTTTGGCCCAAGGCAAATTCAATGGCAGGTACAAAGAACGTTTTGCGCCTTGATTAACAATCTGACTGCGGAAATCTAAATGGCTTTCCACAATTTTCTTGTTATCGCACATCCTTCTTATGTCCAACGATGCATTACGTCCCATTTCGGCAATCTTTGCCGACGGGGTCCCCAACGCACGTCCGAGGGCATCTGCAAGACCTTCACATCCTGTCTTGCTGGCCAGCCAACCCGTTTGGCCATCCTTGATCATCTCTGCCATCCCTCCATCACGCGACGCAATCACTGGGAGACCTGAACACATGGCCTCAATGCAAGTGTTAGGAAAATTCTCCCAGCGAGATGGAACGACAGCCATACGGGCACCTACCAGGACCTGTGGGATAGCAGATCTCTTTTTTTGGCCGTGAAAGTAAAACCTCATCCGTAGATCATCTGGAATCCGACTTTCCACAAACTCCTCGCCCTCCATCCAAGCATTACCGAGAACATTAGCGCCGACAAATTCAAAATATGCTGTCGGATATTCACGAGCAACCGCAACAGCAGCATCAATCCACTCTATTACTCCCTTGCGCATTTCAAGTCGCCCTACATAACAGATTGTTCCATGTTCCCACGTGTCTTTATTCCTTTCGAGCATAGGATTGTCTCCCATAGGACACGGAATGATCCATACGGTATTTTCTGCCAATCCATAATAAGCTTCTACTTGATGCGCGAGATATCGGCTGGGGCAAAGTAATGCATCTGCTGTTGCAATGCTGTAATCTTCAAGCCGTTTTGCCGTTTGCACAGCAGGCGAACTAATATTCCAATCGTTGTATTGAGCGATAAATTCGGTAGGAGAATGTAGGTGTACGATACAAGGGGGATGCCGTTTTGGTCCAAGCCCCAGAGCGCGTCGAAACTGGAAAAAATACAGGGGCGCCTCATACTCCTGCGCTTCAATTATGTCAATTCCTTCCTGATCAACAAGCCTTTCAGCAAGAAGACCAGATTGCCAGGAAAAACATTGAGGATAGAAATTTGATTCAAGAAGGCCTTTCTCTTCTTTGGACTTGTTAGTGGAACCCAGTATCCGGCCAGAAGATAATTTCCAGTCTTCGAAATGAACGCGGTGAATGATTAACCTTCCATGACACTTCTCTTCGACTTTTTCCTCAGCTCCTTCCCAAAGTTGTCCAATTATGTGGACAGTCTCCCCACTTTGGGCAAGCAATTGGGATATATTATGTACGTAAGTTCCAACACCTCCTCCAGGTGCAGGAGGATATTCACGGCAGATGATCAGATGTTTCATAAAAGACTCGTATCCTTTAGTTTGTTATTAGTGTACGCGTAAGAAGCCTTCGAACCTTTTGCGAGAGCCTTCTGCAGAAGGAAACAGTATTGTTATTGCCTTGTATCGAAATGGGTGGTGTTAAATCAGGATGGATGGATTTCATCCATTGATTTTCCAATTGCATAGCAATTTCGACAGAGAATTTGGAAACTGTCTCCCGATGAGTGTTTAACAAAAGTTCTCGCATAACTTGATTCTGCACGTAGGTCATACTCCGGTAGAGTGAATTTGTACGGACACGATACTTTAAAAGATGCATGGGAACAGTAACAATCGGCCAGCCCGACACGAGCATTCGAATACCTAATTCCCAGTCTTCGTAATTATAACGTTGACGGATATCATAACCGCCAAGATCCCGTAAAAGTTCCGTACGTGTCAAACAGGGAACGATTATACTATTCTCAATAAATAAAAAAGGAAATTCCGGCTGCGGGGCATTCCAAAAGCCGTCGGTAATATCAGCACCAAAGAGTAATGCCCATGCGGCGACCCCCCCCAAACGCGGATACCTCTCGAGAATTTCAAGGGCAATCCGATAGAACTGAGGTTCAATCATATCATCTCCATCGAGGAAGGAGATAAATTCTCCTTTTGCTGCCCCAAGGCCGGCATTCCTAGCCGAAGCTAATCCTCGGTTCCTTTGTTGAATAACCCTTAAAGGGAATCCTTTTTTTGATGCATCCTTTTCAAGTTCTCTAATATTTGTAAGGGTTTCATCTCCATGTGAACCGTCATCGACGAGAAGCACCTCATCAGGTTGCCGCTCTGAAGCCCAAACGCTATCTAGAGCTTCCTTGATCATGGACCCCTCCTCATAGCAGATCACAACAACAGACAGTGTTCCTTTTTTTATGCCTGATCTTGGTTCTGGCAAGGGAGGTGGTTTGTCTTTCTGTGCAAGTGTCCGAAGGGATACACGGCGATCAAAAAACATAAGAGAGATTCGTGATAGGTCTTGTGGTTCAGGGGGAGACTGAAGGATCTGTCCAAGGGCTTTGGTAGTTTTTTCGATAAGACGCCGTCGCCCCTTTCCTCGGTGCGCTTCTACAACCCGTGCACATAACTCTCGTCTGATCTGATCGAGTTTTTTGATATCTGTCCCTGCGATTTTCTCCAGAGAATCTGCCACTTTTTCAGGAACTGGATCTCCCTGAATTAAGACCTCCTGAGGAAGAATCTTTCCAGGAGCCAATCCCTCTGCTGCAGATGGAGAAAGAAGCACTAAAGAACCTCGGGCAAGTTCTGCCCAAACATTTGGAAGATAGTCAAAAAAACTAAGATAAAGACGAACCCGGAAAACCTGATCAAGGTAGGAATATTCTCTCCTCCATTCCCATTGGTGTTCGCGGATAAGTTCACGCACAGATCCCCGAGACGACCAATAATCCATAAACGTTCTTGGCTTCATGGGAGCAAAAATCATGGGTGGTCCGGCACTTATCACCGGCCTATTTAATCTTATCCCCTTATTTGTCAAAAGAGTAACGGCATCTAAGAGAGTCAGCACTCCTGATGCGGCCTGTTGGGGTTCGTGAAGAAAAAATTCTAAAGGACTGTGAGTATCAGCAGGTTGTGCTGACGCATTGGCAATTTTATCGACCAACAAGTCCTCAACAAAACGGGGTGCACAAACCGGGGAAGGAGATTCGGGAAGCCTGCCATCAATAGCGATCTCATTACCCCTCGGTCCGAAGATCAGCACAAGGTCGGCCAGAGCAAGCGAAACATCTTCCATTTGACGTTGAACAATCGCCTGGCGAGTCCAGATTCCCTCCTGATTAGCCATCTGGCGATTAATAGATTTATCTGTAGCCACAACTACGAAAGGCACATCCACCATGTTAGAAACCTGCGTTGCCCTTGCCATCTGAGAAACATATCCGACGCCACCCCACATGGGCAGGATGACAACCTGGAAGGGGTCATTATTATAAAATACTCGAAGTTCCTTGCTCAAACAATAAGAAACGAAAAATAATAACCCGCTATCATTGATTAGCCCATGAGAACGAGGACTCAAACCTTTTTCATCGAATAAAAGCCAGTATTCAGGATCTCTCGCGGGAATAGGGATCCGCTTTATTCTGCTGGATTCCAAAACTCTTGACATGTTACTAAAATCTGGTTGTGATACTGGCCGTGTCGCTGGTGTTGACCCCCAAGTCTCCTTTAGTTCATAACGATACCATTGATCCCAACAAAGAATGGTAATTCGACAATCAAGATGCTCGGCAATTTCTTCGACTGGAAGACCAAGCCCCTGAAAGGAATTTCGTTCCTCTGACTCATCAGAAAGATACTCGATAAAACCTTCGTAAGCTTCCACAACAACGATATGATTTTGACCTTTACTATTCATCCATTGTCCTTATATACCTTTTACATTCTCATCTCAGCCGTTTAATTTGTGTCGGAGTAGATGATATTGGAAAGAGATTTAGTAAGGCCGTATTCAAGCTCAATTATCAGACCGTTACCACTATGCAAGATATTAGTGGTCCTACAATGTGTATCGTACAGGTAGACAGCACAGATCGATGCTTCCTATGTGTTCCCATACGGCTGCCGTGTTCAACTACCAAGCTGGGTTGAACTGCTCCACTTGAGAGTTGATCCGCCCGTTTCTCTGTCCGCTTGCGCATCAGATCATTATACCAAGTAATGACACTCTCCGGGTCTTCACCGTTTAATATGGTCTGGTATTTGCTTCACTTTCAGGAATCTTGTGACAGAAATAGCCATTTTTTGCTGATCTATGGATAGATTCTAAGACTTGCTCTAAAGCAAAGAAGGAATTTCTACCGGATACATCCTCCTCAAACTGGGAGCACCTTATCTTATCCCTCATTTCTTGATAATATTTTTTGTCCCCTAGCAGCCTCAAGATACAATCTCCGAAGGAGCCAATGTCGGCTGTTTTGGCATATATGCCTTTATCTCCCAATATTTCCCTGTTTACCGGATGGTCAAAAACAACAGTGGGAAGGCCAGCCATCATATAATCATATAATTTGCCATTCCCTTCACCTCCATCCATAAATTTGGGTGCTACGGCGATATCCCCTACGGCGAGATATTCCCATCTCTGAGTAAAGGGTATCCTGCCGGTAAATGATACATATTTAGCGATATTATATGTTGTGGCCAGGTTCATATATTTCTTTTCATCGGGATAACCCATGATAAGAAAATGGATATCGTCCCTTTCTCTCAGGACATATTGAATTACCCGCAACAAAAAGTCGGTTCCTTGGTGTTCGCCCAGCACTCCCAAATAAACCACCATTTTCTTATTCAGGGGAATAGCTAACTCAGACCTCTTCCTATCGGGTGGATTAAACAAAGTCATAGGGGAGGCATCTATAGCAGCATCAGGGATTACTAAGATAGACCCTCGATTTAAGGAATAATCCCGAACAAGGTTTTCGGCAGTATAATTGGTATTAACAAAAAGGATATGAGCCGTATGATAAGTCCAACTTTCTATGAATAGAAAGATTTTTCCCAAAAAAGAATTTTTACGGATAAATTTGTGGGCTTTGAGCTCTCCCACCAAGGAGCCCTGTACATCAAAGACCACCGGTATTTTATAAACCCAGCTACATATTTTAGCAATTATAGCCCCTTCGTGAAGATGGGCATGAATGATGTCTGGTTTAAATTTGCCTATCACTCTTAAGGCTTTAAACAATAAGAGAAAGTCAATATAGAGTTTATGAAAAGATGGTCCGGGACCTAACTTTCTATACCAGGGGAGTTTGATAGTACGGTGGATTTTTAAGCCTGGCAGATTATCTCCCAGGTGATAGGTAACTAGCTCTACCTGATGCCCCTTGGACTGCAAATAATCAATTTCGCGATAGATCCTTATATGGCAGCCCCGGTCCGCAAAAAAAGGAGTAGGAGCAATAACCAATATTTTCATGAAATGATTCCTTACTATGGTTATAAATACCTGGAAGAAAATATATATATCATCGGTAATTTCCTCCAGATAATAAGGATTTCTGGATCAATCACAATACCTGTCCAGGTAGGGAATTGGGTAACTCAACCCAATATTCGGAGTTCCAGTGATATGAGCCTCGCCAAAAATAGCGCTGGGTATGGTATGTATCTAAATGATATTGGCCCTTCCTGGCATTTCCCTGAGCCTCATTAGGTGGGAACGCCCTCGGTACAGGTACTTTGGGCTAATAGCTTATGGCCCTACCGGGGAAATACCGGTATCCGCATTCTGACCCTCCGTTACCGTATCGTTCCAGTTCGGGACAGTAGCAGTATCACGTGAGAACACCGCATAATAAT
>Ga0156295_1189_pt1 | contig 33076 bp, 29 predicted proteins | sample RifCSPlowO2_12_FD_107943 | JGI IMG/M metagenome (GOLD analysis project Ga0156295, IMG submission 107943) | Nitrospinae bacterium RIFCSPLOWO2_12_FULL_45_22 | reverse complement strand
GTTATCTCTACCATGCGGTTTATCTCCTGGACTTTTAGGATATCTACCGCAAACTCTTCATTGCCTAAATTAAAACTGACCAGTTGCAAGAGGTCTGTTGAACCTCCCTTACGTTCCTGCGGCATAGCTATATCCCTCCCTTTTCTAAGTGCAGGGTGCAAGGTTCGATGTTCAAGGTTCATAGTTTTTAAACATTGCACCTTGCCCTTTGTACCTTATGGAATTACACCATATTGATTAATTCACCTGGCATCTCGGACAAAGATACCACTTTATCTATTGCCCCGGTTTCTATTGCTGCCTTAGGCATACCAAAAACTACACAAGAATCTTCATCCTGGGCCAGGGTCTTACCCTGGCTTTGCTTGATTTTTAATACCCCATCCCGGCCATCATGGCCCATACCAGTAAGGATCACTCCTATACAGCGACCCGGATATACCTCCGCCACCGAGGCCATCATTATATCTACCGAGGGGCAATAAGGTAAGTTACCAGGATAGGGAGTCAGCTCAAGATTTACCTCGGTAGCCTTTTTCCTTACCACCTTCATATGAAGGTTCCCTGGGGCCAGTAAGGCCAGACCAGATTGGATAGTATCGCCGGGTTCTGCTTCCTTTACCTTGATAGCACAGAGCTGATCCAACCTCTGAGCAAAGGGGCCGGTAAAGGCCGCGGGCATATGCTGCACTATGACGATACCGGTAGGAAAATCCGCTGGCAGAGGAGATAAGAGTTCTTGTAGGGCCTTGGGTCCACCAGTAGAGGTTCCTATAGCCACCACACCTACTTTGTGGTGAATGAAGTTTTTCTTCTTCTGCCAGGACGGCGTTAGAAAATCCCGTCTATCGAGTCTATGGGTCCGATAGGCGGGACATTCCTGTCCCGCCTTGTTCAAAAAGGATGGCCTTTTATGGGCTATGGCCTTTATCTTAGTAATAAGATCATCCTTGATCTTAAGGATATTCAGCGATACATCAGCCAGGCTTTTGGGTATGAAGTCTATCGCCCCTAAATCCAGGGCTTCCAAGGTGGTCTGGGCACCTTCACTGGTAAGGGAGCTGACTATAAGAACCGGTAGGGGCATCTGTTCCATAATTATCTTCAGTACCTCCAGGCCATTCATCCCGGGCATCTCTACATCCAGGGTCACTAAGTCGGGCTTAAGCTTAAATATTTTATCCAGCGCCTCATCACCATTCCTGGCAGTAGCCACTACCTCTATCTCTCTATCAGTCTGGAGCATATTGGTAAGGGCCTTGCGCATAAAGGCCGAGTCATCTACAATGAGTGCCCTAATAATTTTAGTCATGCCTCCCTAACTCAGTGTTTTTCTGATGTTAACCAAAGGCTCATGGATGTTTCTTCTCTTTTTCTGGGGGCTTACTCAGCAATAGCGGGTTCACTATTATTGCTGGCTTGTGCCAGGGACACCGAGGTGCCCGGGCCAATATATTTATTAACCCTATTTAGCAGGTCTTGTAACTTATAGGGTTTAAGCAGATAATCATCGGCACCGGCCTGTACCCCCTTCAGGATATCACCCTTCTGGGCACGGCCCGTGAGCAGAATGATAGGTATAGATTTCGTAATTTCGTTGGCTTTAAGCCTTCGGCAAGCTTCGTAACCATCTATGTTAGGCATCATGACATCCATAATAATCAAGTCATAATTGTTCGAGCTGGCTTTATTCAGGGCCTCTAAACCGTCTTCTGCCAGGGATATATCGTAGTCTTCACTGCTCAAAGTAAAATTAAGGATATCGCGGGCAAATTTCTCATCTTCTACTACTAAAATTTTTTTCCTATTCTCCTCCATAGCTCCCTCCTCTCTCATTACCGTCAGGAAACGGCAGACTAATGGTAAAAATAGAACCTTTCCCCAATGTGCTTTCTACCTCTATTGTCCCTTGATGAGCTTCTACAATATGCTTAGCAATAGGCAATCCCAAACCACTACCCTGAAACCCAGCGGCTGAAGAGCTGGAGCGATAAAACTTTTCGAAGACATAAGGCAACTCATCTTCTGGAATGCCTACCCCCTCGTCGTGAACCATCAACTTTACCATATTATTATCTTTAAAGACCTTGATCAGTACTGTCCTACCCACAGGGGAATACTTGAGGGCATTGCTGGCTATATTCAATATGGCCTGGTATATCTTTTCTTCATCAGCCAATATATAAGGCAGGTCTTGAGCTAAAGCCAACTGGACTTCTACCTCACCCTGGCATAATTCCAGGCTTTTTACTACTGAAACGGCTATATCTTTAAGATTGACCCGCTTTAAATCCAGGAAAAAACGACCAGACTCTATCTGGGAGAGGTCCAGAAGATTATTAACCAGTCCGGTAATGCGGTCACAGGCCTGATTGGCAATGGAGAGAAATTTCCTCTGAGTAGCAAGGTCTTCGGGCTTTACCCGCTCTAACAATGCCTCTATATAGGACGTGATAATGCCTAATGGGGTCCTCAGTTCATGAGAAACATTAGAAATAAACTCATCCTTCATGGCATCCAATTCCCTGAATCTCTGGAGTTCCAGAGAGGTGGTGAGGTCACGCAGGGTAATGATCACACCGTTAGGAACGCCTTTCTCATCTCTGAGCAAGGAACAATTTATAGCCAGGGGGATGCTTTGACCTTCCTGGGGGGTATGATCCAGCCTATAATCCATAACATATCCCTGTTTAAAGGTCTGGCCTATAATAATGTCAAAGGCCCTTTTTAACTCCGGGGAAAGGCAGTGTTGACAACTCTGGCCCACGATATCGGCTGATGCGAGACCTAGTAATGCGGTAACGTTGCGGTTCAGCAGGGAGATATTACCATCTATGCCCAGGGTAAGGATACCCTCGTTGATGTTCTCGATGATATCTTTTAAGTAGTTTTTGGTATTCACGATATTTTGGTATAGCCTGCCATTTTCTAAGGCCAGGGCAACGTAGCTGGCTATATAAGTCAATCGCCTGAGGTTTCCCTGGGTAAATATCCTCTGGTCAGGGCAGGTATTAAGTAATAGAAAGCCGATCTCTTTACCAGCAGAGACTAAAGGAAGGATACTAACCCAGAAATCCTCATTGCCGTTACCTTCACCGGGGATAACGGTCCAGCGGTTCTCCTTAATAACCCACCGAAGGATATCCGCTTCTAATTGGTATTTAGTTTGAACCTCTTCGGCTGTTATACCCCGGCAGGCTTGAATGGAATATTGGTGCGGGGCATCACCAAATAAATAGAGGACACAGTGGCGGTAATTAGTTATTTCCTCCACCAGCAGTAAAAACCCTTCCTGTATCTGCTCTTGATTATGGAGGGAGAGGAGTTTCTCCATAGAATCACAAAGCCAGGTCAATTGGCTGATCTCATCCTGCTGACTTATCATAGCGGCTTTTAGTAATCCTGGATCATCACCCAGGACACTTATGTTTTTTTCACCTGTGGTATCCATAACCCTTACTCCTCCTGTGTAGTAGCAGCAGCGTCTTACGCTGCCCAAGCAGGGCAAGGCCCCGCAGCTACTCCTTTCTACGCTTCTAAAAGGTTAATGAAGGCCTGTGCCTTCTCCATCTCTGTTTCAACCTCAGAGAGGATATGCTTCATCTTATCCCAGCTCAAATTCAATACTTCCCAGGATCTTTCATTCAGCAGAGGTATTTTATTATCCCCTCCCGAACCAATATTTAGGCAGCGGGAGAGGATATCAGCCAGATGTATGATTGAACAAAGGCGAAAATTATCCCCCGCAGGTAAAGGGTTATGGTGGAAGGAGATGGCCGCAGTAATATCCCTTGGTAGGTTCCACTTATCAGCCAGGAGCTTGCCGGCATAAGTATGATTTATGCCCAGGACTTCCTGCTCCGCCTCAATCAAGAGGAGATCCCGTTCAGCCGCAACCATTAGGACCTCAGCCGATTCACCTTCCAGAAAATGGTAGAGTACGATTTTACCCAGGTCGTGGAGGAGTCCAGCAATAAAGGTCTCTTCGGTTTTCTTAAAGCCCATCTTTTTAGTAATAATTTTGGCAGATGCGGCACATCCCAAAGAATGTTCCCAGAATTTTACCTTATTGAAAAGAGGTTCGGAGCCATTGGGCTTGACTACGACATCAAAGACCGACGTCGTAAACACCAAATTCCTTATATTATTGTAGCCCAGGATAACTACTGCTTGACTGACAGTATTGATTTTCCGGGGAAACCCATAATAAGCCGAATTAACCAGCTTAAGTACTTTGGCTGTAAGGGCTTGATCCCGGGAGATGACCTCACTCACTTGTAAGGCAGAGGTTGCAGGGTTTTCCATCAGGCGGGTGAGGTGATATACCACATTGGGCAGAGTAGGTATATCCTGGATCACCTCTAACACTATTTTTAACATCTCCTGGCATGTCGTCCTATCCATGGCTACGTCCCCCTTTATCCAGCTAATTTTTCGTGTAAGTATTCTTTAATTACCTCCTTGAGATTATCCATTAGCTTATTATCAGTAAAAATAGAAAATTTTCTCTCCAACTCCTCTATCGTCTCTGTGACTCGCCGGGCTTCTATCCTGGCATTACATAGGTCAGCATCTGATTCAGGGTCGGCCACATAAACCTCCTTTATCCCCCATATCTGTAGTCTTTCCCTGATAGCCCGTGATAGAACAGCGCCCTTTTTTAGCAGTAGGCGGTCTCTGGAATCATAAACATCTTTTGCTACTATCATTTCATCGGCTAATGCCTCTACAGTCACCTTACTCATATCGTCCTCCTATAGCATCTGTAGTCGCAGCGTCTTACGCTGCTTAGCCCCTTGTGGCAGGGCAAGGTCCTGTGGCTACAGCTTTAGTAACCCACCGTAGCGGGTGTCAGTTGGTTTATCACCAGGAAAGAATTAGCGCTCTTATCATTGGTAGTGCGGCTTACCACCTGTCCCACTAAGTTCCCTATATCCAGAATCAGCACTATCCTCCCGTCACCCGTTATAGTAACCCCGCTAATTTCTCTATTATCAGCAAAATAGTCTCCCAGTCCCTTAATTACTACTTCTTCCTGGCCATAGAGCTTCTCCACTACGAGGCCGATGCGTTTTTCTGCCAGGCCAATTATCACTATATAGAGACTATTCCTCTCAAAGCCATCCGTTAAGCGCAGACCAAAGATTTCACCTAATCTTATTAATGGAAGTACGGTATCCCTTAGTTTAACCACCTCATGGCCTTTGATAGTCTTTATCTCCCCCGGAGAAATCCTTACCGCTTCGATAACTGAGACCAGGGGTATAGCAAATATCTCACTACTTACCCCCACCATAAGAGCCGGTATGATAGCCACGGTCAGAGGGAGACGGAGACGAAATCTGCTCCCTTTCCCTTTCTCTGTAGCCAGGTCTATCTGACCATTCAGTTTAATGATATGGGTTTTCACTACATCTAACCCTACCCCCCGACCGGAAATATCCGTAGCTTCTTGGTTAGTACTAAATCCGGGTAGAAAGATCAGGTTTAGGCACTCTTTTTCACCTAGATGCATAACCTCGCTTTCATCTATCAGACCTTTCGCAATGGCCTTAGCCTGGACAGCCGCTACATCAATCCCTTTGCCATCATCCTCCATCTCGATAATAATATGATCTCCTTCATGATAGGCAGATAATTTTATCCGGCCTTGTGGGGGTTTACCTTGAGCTTTTCTTTCCTCGGGTAATTCGATCCCATGGTCAACGGAGTTTCGGAGGATATGGACCAGGGGATCACCTATTTCTTCAATGACCGATTTATCCAGCTCTGTATCTTCACCCGAAACCTCTAGATCAATCTCTTTACCGAGCTCTCGGGCTAAATCCCGTACCAGGCGTGGGAATTTACTAAAAACTTTTTTGATAGGAAGCATCCTGGCCCGCATCACAGCCAGTTGCAGGTCAGAGGTAATGAGGCTGAGGTTATTGGTAGTTTCCCGCAAGGGTTCCAGTAGCTTTTCATCCTCGTATTTTTCTTCCAGGGCAGTATTTAGCTTGATCAGACGGTTTCTGGCCAGGACCAGTTCCCCGACTAGATTCATGATGTTATCCAGCCGCTCAATATCTATCCGGATAGTTTTATCCGCCTCTATGTTAGAGGGCCTGGGCTTTTCTTCTGGTTTTTGCTCAAGATAACGGCTGAGGGGCTTTATCTCTGCTTTGCCTGACTCATCCGTCTCGTCCACGGAACGGTAGGCTGGTTTAGTATTTTTTTTAGCCGAGCCCTTTTTCTTGTTCAATATTAAATCAATCTTCTGATACAAGGAGTCAAGATGGTATTGCTGGGGATTTTCCTGGGCAATATCGCCTACCATAGTTTTGAGCATATCCACCGCCTGTAGCAATATGTCCATGATGGTAGCACCGACCCGCATCCCACCTTGTCTGAGTTTACTGAGTAGATTTTCAGTATGGTGGGCCAGTTCCACTAATTGGTTAAATCCCAAGAATCCCGCTGCTCCTTTGATAGTGTGGATGGAGCGGAAGATATCATTCAATAGGTCCATATTCTCGGGGTGGCGCTCTAGCTCCACCAGGTTTTGCTCTAACCCGTCTAATAACTCCTGGGCCTCAGACAGAAACTCTTCAATAATCTCTTTGATCTCATCCATGATTATTCACCTGAAAATAGGTTATTAGGTTATTAGGTTATTAGGGGAATCCTGTAACCCAATAACTCAATAACCTAATGACCCAGTAACAATCATTTTCCGCGAAGGAGTTCTTTTATTTGGTTATGCAAAACCTCCCTGGATACGGGCTTTACTAAGTAACGATTAGCTCCAGAAGCTAATCCCTTCTTTTTCTCTTCTTCTTTCCCCTCGGTAGTCAACATTATGATAGGGATATGATTATAGAGAGTTTCCCCTCTGAGGGCCCGCACCAGTTCTAAACCATCCATCTTGGGCATGTTAAGATCAGTAATGACCAAGTCTACCGGGCAAGATGCCATTTTTTCTAAAGCTTCTATGCCATTACTGGCCACAGTTATCTGATAATGTGTATCTTTTAATGAATAGATAAGCAGTTTTCTTGTAGTGCGACAATCATCCACTATCAATATATGCTTAGACATATTCACACCGCCTCTTTCTTATAGACTGGCCTACCATCAAAATTGACCAGCTTAAAAGCCCGGGAGATATTATAGAGGGATTCTGCATGGCCTAAAAACAAATAACCACCGGGATTCAAACTGTCATAGAACCATGACACTACGTGTTTCTTGGCTTTATCCTCAAAGTAGATCAGGACATTTCGGCAAAACACCACATCCATTCCTCTTACGGCCCTAACCCTGGCCTGATCAAATAGATTTAACCGATAGAACCGTACTAGATTCTTAACCTCCTCCTTTACTGCATAATTACCGCCACTATTCCGAAAGTATCTGGTAAGGATAGCAGGAGGGGTATTCCTAATAGCATTCTGGTTGTAGATAGCCCTTTTAGCAGACTGGAGTACCCCTTCACTAATGTCACTGGCCATAATTTCTACTGTCCAATTTTTTAGCTGTTCCTGTCTTTCTTTAATAATAATAGCAAGGGTGTAGGGCTCTTCACCAGTGGAACAGCCAGCACTCCAAAACCTTAACCTCTTTTCCCCTCTTGTCTCTTTTTCTTTTACCAGGGTATGTAGTACTCCATTTTCAAAGGCCATCAATTGGCCTGGGTCCCGAAAGAAACTGGTCTCATTGGTAGTAACTACGTCAAATAAGCAAAGAAATTCTCCCTCTCGGCCTGGGTCATATTTAAGGAAGTAATAGTAGTCCTCAAAGGTCTGACAATTCCTCTCCTCGAGCCGTCGCCTCAGCCGGTTTTCCAGTAAGTATTTTTTGGACTCCGGAAAAAATATCCCACTCTGTTCATAAATCATATCCCTGAGCAGGCGAAAGGTCTCATTACCAAGGGACATCTGCTTCTCCATTGGGTTATTAGGTTATTGGGTTATTGGGTTATTGGGTAACTAAAGAGATCGAATACCCTAATCACTTAATCACCTAATGACCCAATTACCTAATCACCTAATGACCCAGTTACCCAATAACCCAGGTTACCTAATAACCCAATTACCTATCAAGTTTTTTAAGGGCTTTTATTGCTGCTTGTCTGATTTCAGGGTCTTCATGCTGGCGCATCTGGCCAAGGGCTTTTATAGCTCTGGTATCGGCTATAGAACTCAGGGCTCTAATAGCCGCTATTTGGTGGGGGCCTCCCTCTCTTTGTAAGAGGTTAAGCAATGGCCTAACGCCCTCTCTAGCCTTTAACTTTCCTAAACCCTCGGCTGCCTGATAGCGCACCCATAGGTTATTATCTTCTAGGGCAGAGATTAATAGCTTGATAGTCCTTTTGTCCTTTAGTTCTGATAAAGATATAACCGCGGCAATCCTGACTTGATCATCTTTGTCCGCCAAGGCAGTAGTTAATGGCTTTAAGACCTTCTCAGCCGGATAATCCTTTAAAGCACCTATGCCGATCTTTCGGAGTCGGCTCTCTGGGTCTGCTAAAGCCCGCAAAAGGTCTTCTAAGTATTCTGCGGCCCCAGAGTTCTTACCAGTCTTTAAATAACTAAGTCCTTTAATAGCAAGTTCTCTTATCCCGGGCTCAGGCTGTTGTAGCAGCTCCTTTATCCCGGGTAGGGATAAATATTTGGGAAAACGGGTTAAAGATTGTAGGGCTGCCTCGCGTACATCGGGGTAAGGGTCATGCTTAATAAGGGCGATTAACGCCGGAATGGCAGTGGGTTTTTTAATTACGCCAAGGGACTTTGCCGCTTCAGCCCTTACATGTCCATCCTTGTCCTTAAGGGCCTGGAGCAATAATTTCACTGCCCGGGGGTCTTGAATCTTTCCCAATGCCATTATCAGGGCCTGCTGGCTGGAATCCGTCAGCCGCTCATAAATCCTAACCAGGGGTAGCGTAGCTCGCTTATCGGCTAAGTCTCCTAATACCTTAATAATGAGGGATATTAAGGGTTCGTCCGTGGTCTTCAAATGGCATATCAGGGGATGAACAGAACCAATATTTCTCAGGGCAGTGGCTACTAATTCCCAACTCTCGTCATCTGGGTTTAAAGTATTGGCATATTTTAATAAAGACTTTACACAACTGTGGTTACCTATCTCACTCAATCCCTTAAGGCAATAAGTCTGAATCTCTGGATCATCACTTCTAATGCCTGATACAAGATAGCGCACCAGATTCTCCTTCTCTGGCGCTGAGAATGGATAACAGCCCATCTCCTCTGAAATATTCACTATGGCTTTGATGATAACATTTTGAAGGGGCCTTGGGGCTGACTTTAATCTTGCCAGCAAAGGCCTTAAAGCCCGCCTATCGCCTAATTTACCCAGGGCATCAACTACGGCATAGCAGATGGGGTCTTCCTTGACCTCCATAAGCCCTAATAAGGGCTTTACCCCCCTTGGGTCACCCATTTGGGCTAATGCCTCTACAGCAGAGAATTTTACCCATTCTTCATCGTCCAATGCCTTTAGCAATGCCTTCAGTGTCCGTTTATCCTTTAATAAACCGAGGCTGGTGATTATAGAGCTGCGTACATTAGGATTATTATCCGCCATGGCTTCGAGCAATGGTTTAACTGCCCGACTGTCTCCCAGCATACCTAGAATATCAGCTATAAATTTTCTGACATCCTCGTCCGGGTCTTTAAGAAAAGGGATAACCAGATCAAGGGCTTGGTTGCCAATTTCAGTTAAGACCTCAATCGCCATATTTCTCAAAGCGGCGTCTCCAGCCTTAAGGAGGGGTAAGAGGTAGAGTATAGTATCTTTCCCTCCTATGTTAATTAAGGCATCCATAGCGGCCTGCTGTACACCCTTACTCTGATCCTGTAATGTCTGGACTATGGGTTCGACCGCTTGGGGAGTGCCCAGAATGCCCAATTGCTCTATCGCCTCTTTGCGAACGGCTTCGTTAGGGTCTAGTAGCATAAGGATATATTCTCTCATCGCTCCATCCCTCAGTAAAACAGGTATCAGGGGTCAGGGTAAAGAAATCAGAATGCTGAACCCTGACCCCTGATACCTGATCCCTTGCAGTTAGTCAGGGCTGAACTCTGCCAATATTTGATCTACTAAATCCTGTTTCGTACCATTTGATCCCGAAGAATCTTTAAGTTTATTTAACCATTCCGTAGCTCTTTGACCGGCGTCGGGCTCTTTCGCTTTGTCCACTTTGATGCCAAATGCAACTATGATTTCCAGTAGCCTTGTCTCTATTTCATCTATTAACTTTACGATCTTTTTTATCTTCTGTCCGGTGATATCTTGAAAGGATAGAGTAGTCATTATATCTATTAATCTCGTTTCATTAGTGAGATTGACATTATTTATTTGATCCAGGAGTGATGTGGGTTCTCCATTATTTGGCGCATTACCGATGAGGGTCTGTATTTTATCTATAAGGGAACCAACTTGGTTTTGATCATCCAGCATCTCCTCCGTTAAAGATAATATTTTATGGGTAGCCTCTTCAGTAGCGGCAAAAATATCCGTTAATTGACAAGATGCCACCGGGATTTTTTCCGCGCTTTCCCTGAGGGGTGGGTCTAGGAGTTGCAAGTTCTTTCTGGTTTTATTTATATAATCAGCCAGTCGGGATAGTTCTCCCCGTAAAGCAATACTTACCTCCCGATAAAAATCTCCCTCGGCCACGGATTTAGCTAATTCAATAAGGTCTTGTACAGAAGAAGTTTTTTTTCTTCCTTTTTCTCTTGCCATCTTTCACTCCCCTATTTAGTAAAAATTTTATCAATCTTTTCTTTCAAAGTCTCGGCAGTAAAAGGTTTCACGATATAATTATTCACCCCGGCCTTGACGGCATGAATCACCTTTTCTTTTATCCCCTCTGCCGTAATCATTAACACCGGTATATCTTTTAATTCCTGGTTGTTTCTCATAATCTTGAGGAGCTCTAATCCATCCATGTTGGGCATATTCCAATCGGCAATAACTAAGTCTACCTTTCCTTGTTTTAGTTGGGCCAAGGCGCTTATGCCATCTTCTGCCTCCAAAATATTGGTGTAACCCAATTGCCTGAGGAGATTTTTTATTATTCGCCTCATAGTAGAAAAATCGTCAACCGTTAGGATCTTCATCTTTGAATCGGGCATATCAATTTCCTCCCCCTTCTAGTGAGAAGTGAATGATGAACGAAGCTGCTTAACCCTTTCCAGGGGGTCTATTATGTCGGTCAAGCGAATGCCAAATTTTTCATTAATTACTACCACTTCTCCCCTGGCCACTTCTTTACCATTAATCAGGACGTCTAGAGGTTCTCCTACCAGCTTGTTCAACTCAATGACAGAGCCTTGTCCCAGTTGTAAAAGGTCATTGACCAGGAGACTAGTACGTCCTAGTTCTACCGTAATTTGGAGGGGTATATCCAGGATAAAATCTAGCTTGTGGGAGGTACGGATTTTCCCCTCGTCTTTGAAGCTATCAAAAGATGGGTCTTTAACCCTATTTTGAGCACTTTCTTGGATCATCTCTTTCTGCCGGGCTAAGTCTTGCTCCACATCTTCCCAGGAAAGCATCTCATCCGAATCTTTTGTTTGATTTACCTCACCAACAGCATTTTTAACCATGGCTACTCTCCATTTCTTTATATATCACTGAAGATATCTGAATGGCCTTATTACCTTTCAAGAGCCCCGGACAACCCTTAAATTTAGGTACTCCATCAATTTTAACGACCAATTCTTCATCTGCGTCCTTATCTAACTGGATAATATCGCCCGGGCGTAAATTGACCATCTCACTAAGGCGTAGTTCTACCTGGCCTAACTCTACTGCAACATTCAGTTTCACCTCCTTTAATAACCCTGTTAGTCGGTCTATCCATGCCTGATCAACTTCCAAACGGTCACTCTGAAAACCGGTTTGAAGCTCTCTCCTGATGGGTTCAATAGTCGAGTAAGGTATACAAAGGGTCATCAACCCCCGGTATCCCTCTATTTCAAGTTCAAATGATGCCACTATAACTGCCTCACTGGGAGGGACAATATTAATAAATTGGGGATTTATCTCAGAACGATCCCATTGGATAGTCAAGGAATGGACGGGTCTCCAGGCTACCTCTAGGTCCCTTAACGCCCCTTTAGCCACCTTTTCTATTATCCTTTGTTCTATCTCAGTAAAATCTCGGCCTTCAACTTTTGTGCTGGAATAGCCTTCCCCACCAAAGAAGCAATCTATAAGAGAAAAGATAAGTTTACTCTCTAGAACCATTATGGCTACACCTCGGAGGGGCTTTAACCGGAAGATATGGAAGCTGGCAGGGACTGGGATAGCCTTTAGGAAATCGGCAAATTTAATCATTTCGATAGAGGCCGCGCTTACATCTACTATCCGCCGCAGTATAGTAGATAAGGTACTGCGGAACAAGTAGCAGAAGCGGTGATGGATGGTTTCCAGAGTAGGCAAACGGCCCCTGATTATCCGGTCCTGGCTCGTAAGGTCGTAAAACCGGACGCCAGAGATAGGCCCTTCTTTGACTGTTTCTGTCTTTATCTCTCCTTCGGTTATACCCCTCAATAAGGCATCAACTTCTTCTTGGGAAAGGAGATTCTCCATATTTAAACTCCTTAGCTATTCCTCTGGGTCCTCTGTAGTTAGTTCTTAAATCATATTTAGGACGCAGATTCACGCAGATAATATTAAGTCATTGGCCATTAGTAATTGGTCATTGATTAATGACCAGTGACCCATGGCGATAACTTAAATCCTGATTTTCTGCGTTCATCTGCGTCCAAATAAGGAAATTAGTTTATTGAATGACAAATTCGGTGAAATATACCTGGCGTATTTTGCCCGAATTAAGCAGAGTATTTATCCTTTTAGCAATCTGTTCCCGGAGTTTAAACTTCCCCGGGACATCTTTGATTTCATCAAAGGTCTTACTGGTCAGCAGGGTCAGGATAGTATCCCTGATTTGCCCTGACCTTTTCTCTAGTTCTCTTAAGACCTCCTCCTTCTCTAACTCCATCTCAATGGTGATCTTCAAATATTTATTCTCATTATTATCAGCAAGATTGGCAATGAAGGGATCAAGAGAAAGCACAGGGCCAACATTGTCGGCCTTGGCTTTTTGGGAGCCTTTCTCTCCTTCAGCCGCGGCAGAGGGGTCTCTTGCCTTAAGGAATTTGAAACCCGCGAAAATAACGGTACTCGCCAATATTAGGATTACCAGTGCAACAATTAACCCTCTAATCCTCCCACCACCTTTGACAGATTGCTTTAGCGGTTTAATCTCCTTATTCTCTACCTCCTTCATACAAGCTAACCCCCTTTCCTATTTCTGCGCTAATCTTTGCCCCTTGGATAGGTTCTACATACCCCCAGATCTTACCTGCCTTTCTTGTATCTATACGCATGAGGATCTGAGCAGCTAGCTTTATATCCAGCTTCCCTAAAAGCTGAGCTGCTTGCTCCGGAGGAGCAGCCTCATAAACCCTGGCTAATCTGGTTAATTCCTCTTCTCTTTTTGGGTCTTCTATTTTCTGGAGATCGGCCGCTTTAGCCAGGTCTTTTTTAAGCTTTTTTAATTCCTGGACCTTTTCCAGAATATCTTGCTCCATAATTTTTAATTGGGCTTCTTTAGCCTTAAGTACCTCCTCTTTACGAGAGAGGGCCTTTTTCCCCTCTGCCAATACCTCAGGTATCTCGGCCTCCGGCCCGGAGGGGCCTACGCTTCGGAGCGCTTCTTCCTGGGAGGAAGTTGCGTCCTGGGTTGGAGCTGATATAGCTGATCCAAGGGTGAGCCAACAAAAAATAAGAAATAACACAAAATTACTCATGACTTCTCTCATAATAGTTATCATAGTTATCCCGCATTATGTATGCTTAATTTTTATCAAGCATTATTCATAACCGCAGAGACGCGTATGGTCATTGGGTTATTTGGTCATTGAGTGACCCAATAACCTAATCACCCAATAACCGAGATTGGAGGCTGATCTCGTCCAAAAATTGCTGCTCCATCTTATCCTGGGTCTTTCTAGCCTCTTCTTCTTGCTTTTCCTTAAGCTTTTCTATAATTTTCTTCTCTTGCGAACGTTTTAATAATTCCAGCCGTCTTTCTTCTGCTTGTGCTTCCGCTTTCTCCACCACACTGCCCTGCATTCGGCACTTATATGTGATGCCCGTGATAAAATTGCCATAGAGCTCTAGCATTACAGGAGAAATATTCCCTTGCTGCCATTGGAGGAAGTCATTCTGCCCCTCGGCCTTCCTTTTCTCTAAGGCCCGCAGTTTATCGGCTTCTATAGCCAATAGCTGTTTTTTTGTAGCTAATTCCTTCTTCGACCACTCTTCTTTCCATTTACGGTATTGGAGTAATTTTCCCAATTTCATAAAACTCTTTATTAAATGAAAATTCCTATACGATTAAATTAGTCGTTGGCCAGTAACTAATGACGAAAACGGGTTATGGTTTTGGTTCTAGGAGCCTGAATAACCCCTCCAAGACATGGGCAAAATTTACCTTCTCCTGGATATCTTGAACCAGATAATTATTAATCTGGTCTATCATACTAATGGCATAATCAATCTTAGGGTTACTGCCTGAAACATAAGCCCCTATATTTATCAAGTCCTCAGCCTCTTTATAGGTTGCCAATATACTTTTCAACCGCTGGGCACTATTCCAATGCCCTTTAGAGACAATGTCTATCATAAGCCGGCTTATACTTTTAAGGATATCTACAGCCGGATAATGGTTTTTGTTAGCTAACTCCCTGGTAAGTACTATATGACCATCCAATACAGCCCGGGCTGCATCAGCAATGGGTTCATTCATATCATCTCCTTCCACCAGTACGGTATATAGCCCGGTTATAGTCCCATTATTAATAGTTGGACCAGCCCTTTCCAGTAGTTTAGGTAGAAGGGCAAATACCGATGGTGTATAGGCCTTGGTAGCAGGTGGTTCTCCCATAGCCAATCCTATCTCTCTCTGGGCCATCGCAAAACGGGTTAAAGAATCCATCATAAGTAGTACCTGGGCGCCTCGGTCTCGAAAATATTCTGCTATAGCAGTAGCGACAAAGGCTGCCCGTACCCTTATTAAGGAGGGCTGGTCAGATGTAGCTACTACAACCACTGAGCGTTTCAACCCCTCATCTCCTAAGTCTTTCTCTATAAACTCCCTTACTTCTCGACCTCGTTCGCCTATAAGGCCTATGATATTGATGTCTGCGGCGGTATTACGGGCAATCATACCCAGTAAGGTACTCTTCCCTACACCACTACCAGAAAAGATACCCAGCCGCTGCCCTTTACCACAGGTAAGGAAGCCATCAATTGCCTTTAACCCTAAAGGTAGCGGCTCTTTTATCCTCTCCCTGGCTAATGGACTTATAGGGGGTAAGTAGAGAGGTTGAGTTTCTTCTAAAACTAAAGGGCTTTTATCATCTGGTATTATTGGGTTTCCCAGGGCATCAATTACCTGGCCCAGGAGCCCCTCCCCCACTTTTATCCGGGACATATGTCCGTTACTCACTATCCGGCTACCTGGGCTAAGCCCTTTCGCTTCACCCAGGGGCATCAGCAAGTTTCTGTTTTCCCGAAACCCTACTACTTCTGCCAGGATAGCGTTGCATTCCCCCTGGGGCTGGATAGAACATATCTGGCCTATGGCCGATCCAGGTCCATATCCTTCTATGACTAACCCTACCACTTTAGTCACTTTACCATAAGTGCGGATCAGCTCTAACTCATCTAATGCCTTTAGGTACTTAGTAGACAACGTCACGTTTGACTCCCTACACCGAATAAATACGGAACAATTTTTGTCTTCAGTGCAAAATTAACAATTGATTTTGAAATGCTAATTGCTAATTTTGCATTTTGCCTTGGTAACCCTTCAGCCACCAAGGCACTAAGTCATCAAGGAGCGGCAAATGGTCTAGAAAGAGTTGAGCAAGCCTTAGGCCTCGAGGGCCTCAGCCCGAAGACTCAACCACTACCAGCTACAAGCTATTCTGTGGACTGTAGTGGCAGAGCCGGGTACTCTATACGTGAGTAACTGTGCTAGTTTTTTTTGGTCCTTCTCCCTTTCTTATCGGCCTTACCCGGCTTAGGTATTAGACCCTTAAATAATCTCTCTATCTCTTGTAGTTGCTCCTCCCAGCGGGCATCAATGTCCCCAAACTCTGTTTCTATATAACATCCCCCTGGATTTATGGTATTATCCGGTTCAAAGGCAATATCCTTATATTTTCCAGTATCAAAGGGTTTTTTTGTTATATATTCCCAATCTGCCGGGTTTACTCGAATCTTGATCTGTAGGGAAAAAGGGATTTTTTCAAGGGCTGCGCGGGCGATATGAGCAATGGTGAGAGGATCAGTCGTTATTTCTCGGATGATAATCTTTCGGGCAATGGCCAGGGCTAATTCCACTACTTCCCGCTCACTCTCTCTGCATAGGTCTTCTTCCAGATCCTCTAATCTATCCATATATGTTCGGATCTCTTTAAACAACCTCTCTGCCCTTTCTTGGGCCATTCTGAGGCCCTCTTCCTTACCCTCTGAGAACCCTTTTCTATAGGCTTCTTCTTTTATCTTCCTGGCCTCTATTTCTGCTTCCCGGATAAGGCGCGAATATTCTTCCTGCGGCTCCCTTATTTCTTCCTTTTTCTTCATAGGGACAAATTCCTGTATTTTCCCCACCCTCATTGTCCCCAGGGAAAAGTTATTTACTTCATGGTTATCAATCTCAAGAGATTTTATTACCTTAGACCAGGGCATCTTCTTCTCCTCGCCCTCTGATAGTTATTTTGCCTTCTTGTTCCATTCTCCGGGCAGTTCGGACAATATTCTGTTGGGCAGATTCTACATCTCTTAACCTAATCGGGCCCATAACCTCCATATCTTCCTTAAGCATATTGACTGCCCGTTCAGACATATTTTTGAAGAAGAGGTTCTTTATCGTCTCACTGGCCGCTTTAAGGGCCTTGGCCAGTTCTTGGTTATTAGTCTCTTTCAAGAGGGTCTGGATACCCCTGCTATCCAGGAGGATCAGGTCCTCAAAAGCGAACATCAACTGTCTAATCTCATCGGCTAAGGAGGGTTCTCTTTCTCCCAGGTGCTCCAGCAGGGCCTCCTGATTTACTTTGTCCATCTGATTCAGCACCTCAGCTACCTTCTGCACCCCCCCGAGCTTTTGACTCTCTTTGCTCCCTAATCTATCTACCTTTTTCTGCAGAACCTCGTCTATCACCTCTAATACCTCTGCCGTTACGCTATCTGTGTGGCTAAACCTAAGGATAACTTCCAGCCTTAATTCCTCAGGCAGTAGTGCCAGTACCTGGGCAGTACGTTCTGGTGGCAAATGAGCCAATATCACGGAGGTAACTTGGGGATGTTCGTTAGCTACTAAAACTGCTATGGCTTTAGGGTCAAGGCTCCGGATAGACTGTTGGAAGGAGACCTTATTCCCTTTATAGCCAGAAGCTATATTTCTGACTATCTCTTCAGCCCGCCTCTCGCCTAAAGCTTTAGCAATCACCCGTTTTATATAATTTTCACCCCCCTGAGGGGATATAACACCTGAGGTGGTGCGGTGATAAAATTCGTCCAGTACCTTCTGAATATCTTCTTGGGAGATATTTTTCAGTCGGCTCATAGACCTAGTTATTTTTTGGATCTCATCATCTTCCAGGTTTTTCAATACCTCTGAGGCGATATCTTCTCCCAGGGAGAGGAAAAGGATAGCGGCTTTTTGCGGTCCAGTCGGGGTGGTTCTTTCCATCTTGTTTAATCTCCTTCGCTAAGCCATTCTTTGGCTAGTTGAGCAGCGCGGCTGGGGGCACTCTTAGCAATCTCTATCGCTTTTTCTCGTGAACTCAAGCCTGACATCTCTTTTAGTGGTGAGCCGGCCTCAATTTCTAACTCTTTTAGGCTCTTAGGTAGCTCTTTGGGGAGACTTAACTCCAGCTCACTCCGGGATAACCAATTGAGTAAGGGTTTCAATATGAATAGAGAGAATAGAATGAGGATAATGATTAGGGATAAACTCTTCTTTAGGACCGGGAGTAATGGAATCAGCCAATACGGCCAATAGCCCTCACCCATTGTTTCTACCTCTGTTTCTAATATGGAGTTATCAACGGGAACATTAACCATTTGCAACTGGTCTCCCCTCTTGGCATCAAACCCCATAGCTCCTTTGACCAGATCTTCTAGTTTCGCCAGCTCTCCAGCCGATCTGGCTATATACTCATGTATACCATCCTTTTTTTTCTTATAAATACCGTCTACCAGCACTGCTACCGATAGCCTCTTTACTTCACTATAAGGGCTTACTATCCGTTTTGTTATTTTGCTTATCTCATAATTTATGGTCTCTGTTTGTCTCTGAGATTGCGAAGAAGTTTTTTGTGGAGCCTCTGCCGCTGAGGGGGCAGTGCCAGGAGTGGTAGGGGAAGGTATTTTTGTACTGGCCCCCGGTACGCCCATAGCGATAGCCCCTCCCCCTAAAGACTTCTCTTCGCTCCTTTGTTCACTCCGGACTACTACCCTCTGGGGGTCATAACCTTCTTCTGTGCTCTCTACCTGGCGAAAGTCTAGATCGGCTGATACTCGCACAATAGCCTTGTTCCGGCCCAGAATCTGTTCGAGCATACTCTGGATACGTTGTTCCATATCCTTTTCTAGCTTTTGCTTGATATCAATCTGGAAGTTGGTGAGCTGGTAGCCGGGGCTGGCATTCTTATCCCCGGACAATATCCGGCCTCGGGTATCTAATATGGTAACTTCTTGGGGGTCTAATCCTTCTACACTACTGGCTACCAGGTGTATAATCCCCGGTACTTGTTCTCGGCCAAGATCCCTACCAGAGGCAATCTTCACTATTACTGAAGCAGTAGCCTTTTTCTGATCCTCTTTAAATATCGCCTTTTCTGGCAGTACTATATGCACCCGTGCTTGCTCTACTTCGTCTAGATTAATGATAGTTCTGGCCAGCTCTCCTTGTAAGGCTCGCTGGAAATTTAGTCTCTCCGTAAAACTGGTCATACCCCAGTTAGTACGGTCAAAAATCTCAAACCCTATAGCCCCACCCCGGGGTAATCCCTCTGCGGCCAACCCCAGCCTCACATCATATTTTTTGCCCGATGGAACCAGGATAGAAGTCCCGTCTGCAGCCAGATGGTAAGGAACTTTATCCTCCTTCAGTTTTTCTACAATGGCGGCAGCATCTTCCGGTGTCAGGTGGGAGTATAGCAGTTGATAATCAGGTCTGTGTATGTAGAGGGCCGTCAAGAGCAGGATAGCCCCTACCAGGGAGAGTAACACTAATAGGATAATTTTTTTGGACAGCGATAGGGCCTTAAAGATAGCCTCCAGTTGAAGCAGATATGATTTAACAAGATTAATAATACTGTCCATAAGTTCTCCTCTTGTGAGCCTTTAGCACTCAGATAAACTTATCGTGAGACGTTAGGGGTAGGTAAGTAAAATATTTTCCCCCTCACGCCTCACCCCTTACTCCTCACTCCTTAAGAGCGATATTCTTTTAGTTTGTTTCTCAAAGTTCTTATGCTGATACCCAGGGTCTTAGCAGTATGGGTCCTATTGTTGTTATATTCAGTTAATGTCTTAAGGATTAATGCCTTCTCCATATCTTTCATGGAACACTGTTTGCCATTTTCCCCTACCTCTGCTTTAACGGAAAGAGGGAATGGCAAAGAGATATCTTTAGGAGAAAGGGTATTATCGCGGCTGAGGATGACGGCTCTTTCAATGATATTTTCTAGCTCTCTGACATTACCGGGCCAGGGGTATTCCATTAATAGGCTTAAGGCATTCTTGGAAACTACTTTGCTACCTTTGCCGTTGTCTCGGCTGTATTTGTGCATAAAATGGTCGGTTAATAAGGGTATGTCTTCCCGCCTTTCGCGTAACGGAGGAATGACTAAAGAGACTACATTCAACCGGTAGAAAAGGTCTTCCCGAAACTTCTTCTCGGCTATGGCTTCCCCCAGGTCTCTATTGGTGGTAGCTATTATCCTCACATCAATAGAGATCGGCTCTCGCCCTCCCAGGCGATCTATCTCGTATTCCTGCAAGACCCGTAATAACTTTGCCTGCAGATGGAGGTTCATCTCACTAATTTCATCCAGCATCAAGGTCCCGCCTTGAGCCAGTTCAAACTTGCCTAGTTTGCGACTTATAGCGCCAGTAAAAGAACCTTTTTCATGCCCAAACAGCTCGCTCTCTAGTAATCCCTCTGGTAATGCTGCGCAGTTTATGGCAATAAAGGGATACTCTTTCCGCGGGCTGTGATTGTGAATAAAGCGAGCCAGTACTTCTTTGCCAGTCCCACTCTCTCCCTGGATCAAGAAAGGAGCCCGGGTAGGGGCCACCATACTAGCCAACTCTATAATCTTTTGCATAGCAGGATCATTAGTTATGATTTCACCTTTAGGCATGTGGCGCCTCTTAGTGGCCTTTTTATTATTCTGTTCCAGGGCCTTATCTACTATAGCCTCTACGGCCTCGCTAGAAAAAGGCTTCTGAATATAATCAAACGCCCCAGCTTTCATAGCTTCAACGGCATCTTCGATCTTTCCGTAAGCAGTGATTAAAATAAGAGGTGTGTTAAGCCCCTTCTTTTTTACTTCTTGTAGCATTTCTACCCCACTCATCCCTGGCATCTTTATGTCGGCTATAATGGCCTGGTATTCTTTTTCTCGCATTCTCTCTAGCGCCTCTATACCATTACAGGCCAGGGTTGTGCCATAGCCCCGGCGGGTAAGGGTCTCTTGTAAAGCCAAACGCATATCCTTATCGTCATCTACTATCAATATAGCTTTACTCGTCATCATAGCTAAATAAGATGTAAGGCTTCACCGCAGAGGCGCGAAGACGCAGAGAAGACTATCGGTGATCTGGTTTAGGTCCATTCTCTATGTCTCTGTGTCTCTGTGTCTCTGCGGTTTTTTTTTCACTTTGTAGGGGTAAGCCGAGAGTAAAAGTTGTTCCTTTTCTTGGCTGGCTCTCTACCCCTATAGTCCCCCCATGGGCTTCTATTATGCGGTGGGCTATAGTCAGCCCTAAACCAGTGCCACCTTGCCGGGTAGTAAAGAAAGGGTCGAAGACCTTCTCACGAACTGCTCGATTCATACCCATGCCTGTATCAGCAATCTTTATCTCCAACATTTCACTCTGAACCCTTCCATTGCCATTGTCTATAGTTTCCCTTATTACAGCGGTAGCTATTTTCAAATAACCGCCATCCGGCATGGCCTGAACTGCGTTTAAAATGAGGTTAAGGAATAATTGCTTCAATAAAGCGCTATCGGCATATAATAAGAGGAAATTTTTCGGGCTATACTCTTTACTAACCTTAATCCTGTTCTCCTTAACAATATGGCTAGAAAAGACCAGGGCTTCATCCAGTAGAGAGGAAAGATTAACTTTTTGAAAGTTGGGGATGAGGGTATGAGTAAAGAGTAGAGTATTGGAAATAACCTGGTTTAGACTCTTGACCCCAGAGATAATATGCTCTACCAACTTCCTCCGCTCGTCGCCCTTGCTAAAATCTCGCTTCAGCAAAGAGGCAAATAGTTCGATACTACCCAGGGGGTTTCTTATTTCATGGGCAATATTTACTGCCATTTCGCCCATGGCCTCGAGACGACTGTTCCGGCTGACCTGTTCCTCCAGCCTCTTCAAGCGGGTTATATCTTCCAGGGTGATTACCGTGCCCTTGGTTTCCTGATTAGCGGCTATTAAGGGGAATCTCTTAAGGCGCAGTACACAACCGTTTCTCGCCTTACCCTTTAGCTCTAAATAGCCAGATTTCGTTTCCCCAACTTGCCTGGAGATAAAGTCTTTAACCTCCTTGATCCTTCCGTTGGTAATCTTTTGGAAGGCACGGTTTCTAGTAGTAACTCGGCCTTTAATATCAAGCACCAATACACCAGTAGAGAGGCTCTCCAGGATATTATGGAGATAATTTTTTACCTGCTCCTTTTCTTCCAGATTTTTTTCTAGCTCTCTATTTTTCCTTTCTAGCTCAATATTGAGACTTTTGACTTGTTGTTCTAGACCCTGGTAATATTCATTCAGCTTTAAGGCCGTTTCATTGAAGGTATTAAAGGCCTGGAATAGCATCTCCATCTTGCCCTGGCCGTTAGTCTTTGTTAATGTTGTATTATTCATTCTTATCCCTTAACAGTTTAGCCAAATAAAGTCTTATAAATATTTGCCACGGATACACACGGATGAACACTGATCAATTTCTGCCTTCATGGCAAAATTAACAATGAGGAATTGATTTGGGTGTGGCTATTTTCTGTCAAAATTCAATTAACCCTGTAGTGGCAGAGCTTGCTCTGCTAGGAATGTCGAGCAAGCTCGACCACTACAAATTGTATTATTTAGGCGTTATGACAAAGAATAGCCACACTTAATTGATTTTGAAAATGCTAATTGCTAATTTTGCATTTTGCATTGAAACGGATTTTTGTACATTTGTGTATATCCGTGTCCATCCGTGGCTAAACAGTTACCTTATTCCTTAATCTAACCAGACCTGAGCCAGATCTTTCCAAAACGGGTCATTAGTCTGAGAAAGCAACTTCTTATAGGTCTTTCGGGCCTCTTTTGTTAAGCCTTGTTTCTGATAAGAGCGCCCCAATTGGTAGATTATCCACGGGAGCATATCTTTTGTCCCCGGCAATTTTAATGCCTCGTTGTAGACCTCTGCAGCAGCCTTGTAATCTTTAGCCCGATAGAGGGAGTTTCCTAATTGAACCGGGAAGCTGCCAGATAATGGGAGAGCCTTATCCGCTTCATTGGGGGTTTTGGGTAATAGTTGGAGGGCTTGCTCAAAGCAGGCTTTTGCTTCCGATAGGTTACCAGTCTTCTGGTACGAAGCGCCTATTTGGTAATTAATATAAAAATTGTCTTTATTTGTAGGACATAGTTTTGCGCTACTGACATAGGCATTGATAGCTTCAGGAAATTTCTCCTGATGATAAAGGGCATTAATTAGAATAGGATAGGCACGACATTGGTTGGTTTCTTCTGAAGATTTTTTTTGCGGGGTTGGAAAACCCCGCCTATAGATAGGGGGGGCATTCCTGTCCCGTAAATTTTGTAAAAAGTCTCTAATAACCTTTTCTGCTAAGCCATATCTCTCATCTCGATTATATGCTTCCCCTAAATTTAGCAGAATCTCCTGGCTTAATCCGTCAGCTTTGGATGAATATTTGTCCGCCCGCTCGTATAAATTTACCGCTAAAGCATATAATCCCAAGTTCTGGCAACTGCTGGCCAGGTAGAAGAGGAGACGAGCATCAGAACTCTGTTCTATTTCTGTTCTATTCTCCCGATAAAATTTCACCATCGAGAGAAAGTCATTCTGGTAATAGAGAGAGTCTATTAACCTTTTGATAGCCCCTTGAGCAGACAATTGGGCCTGCTTATAGAGCCTATTCTCAACATGTTCACTCTCGATCTCTTTGAAGATATAATAGGCGCCTTGATAATCGCCTTGTTGATCTAAATAGGCTCCTAGCTTCATTAGAGCAAGCGCTGATACTTCGGGATAGATACTTCCTTTGGCTAGCTCTTTATAGGCCTTTAAAGGGTTCAAATAGTCTGGACTATGAGACGATGGCTCTGTATCCCGGCCCTGGACTCTCTCCAGGCCTAAATTAGCCAGCCGAAGCCGACTCCGCTGACCCCATTCTCTCTTGGGGTAGCGCTCGGCTGCGTAGGCATAAATAAACAGGGCCTTCTCCAGGTCTCCCTCGGCATAAAAAGAATCTCCCAACATAGTTAGGGCTTTATCAATATAATTGCCCTGGGGATATATGTTTATTAGTCTCAGCAAGACTTGTTTGGCCTTAGAAAATTCTTTATTGGCCAGATATACTTCTCCCATCTGAAGAAACCCCTGCTGGTGTGTGCTGAGATAGGCGAGAGTAGGGGAAAAGACCATCTCATAATATTTTTGGGCATTTTGATAATCTTTTAGTTTGTAATAACAATCCGCTAGTAGGTATTTGGCCTGGGAAGAGATAAGCGGGTCAGGATACTGGTTGATTATATATATAAGTTGGTCCTGGGCCTCCTGGAGTTTTTCTAACCCAAGGGCCATAGTGGCTTTAGCTAGTTTAACCTGCGGGGTCAACGGGTCTTGAGGATAAAACTCTAAAAAAGTTTGATATACTGCGGCTGCCTCCAGATAGAGCATCAAGTGCTCATAAGACCTCCCTATTTGAAATAGGGCTTTAGGGGCCTTGCTAGATTTAGGATAGTGGTGGCGGGCATCCTGATAAGCCCTTATAGCATCCTGGTATTTACCCTGACGGAAATATTTATCCCCATCAATAAAAAGGGCCTCGGATGGGGCTGGCATAGCCTTTTGCGGCTCTCCTCCATCCCGTAATAAAAACATAGCAATAATGCCCCCAATTATAAAAGGTAGAGGGAAAGTAAAAATAAAGATTTTTTTCACAGCCCTATTCCTTTATCTAAACATGACGGAGAAGGAGCAATTTATGTGCCAAAATAGTAATATTTAGCCACAGATACCCAGAGAACACAGCGAATCAGTCTCTCCCCTTTATTCATCTCTGCTACCTCTACGATTCCAGCGGTGTATCTCTGATCTCATTGTCTGTAAACCTTTCTGTGCTCATCTATGTAAATCTGCGGCTAGATAATTACCCGCTTTGCTTGCACTTTCCGGGCCTGAATGCTGGCAAAGTCTTATTCTCTGTGTTCTCTGGGCCTCTGTGGCTAAAAATGTAGCGGGTTCCCATTTGTCAAAATATTGACATTGGCTGTCAATTTCCTAAGCGGAAGCAAAAAAGGTAACTCTCCCTTGCTCTCTTTCCCTCTTCTCTGTTATATTTAATCGTATGCTCAGAGTAGCCTTTAGCACTATAGGTTGTAAATTGAATCAATTTGAGACCATGGGGATAAGAGGTTTTTTTGAAGAGAGAGGCTATCAAATAGTCCCCTTCCCCAGCCCGGCCGATATCTATGTGGTTAATACCTGCACCGTGACGGGTAAGAGTGACTATCGCTCCCGCCAGGCTATCAGAAAAGCCCTCCGGACAAATCCTGCTTCTTTTGTTGTTGTTACTGGTTGCTATGCTCAACTTAACCCGCAAGAAATCGCCCGGATTAAAGGGGTTGACCTGATCCTGGGCAATGATGAAAAATTTTTCTTCAGTAAATATTTTATTGAACCCAAAAAATTGTCCTCACCCGCCATATTGACCAGTGATCTAGCTTCTAAGACTTCTTTCACTACTTATTCCCTAAAAGCCTTCCCAGGTTATACCCGGGCCTTTGTCAAGATCCAGGATGGATGTAATGCCTCATGCTCATATTGTGCCGTGAGAGGGGCCAGGGGTATTAACCGGAGCGAGAACCCAGAGATAATTATCAGTCAGATTTCGCAACTGGTCGCAGCGGGCCATAAAGAGGTTGTCTTGACCGGTATACATTTAGGTACGTATGGGCTGGACCTTGGCCGTGAAATTAGCCTGGCCGGGCTCCTGAAAAGGTTGAGGGATATCTCAGACCTCAGAAAGGTACGCCTTAGCTCTGTCGAACCGAGGGAATTCACCCCGGAACTGATCGAAGAGATAGCGGATAACCCCAAGGTATGTCACCATCTCCATATCCCTCTGCAGAGCGGTGACCCTGATATTCTGCGGCGAATGAATAGGGACTATGACCCTTCTTATTATTATGATCTAGTTACCAGATTAAAATCCCTGATGCCGGACCTGGCTATTGGTGCGGATGTCATCGTAGGGTTTCCCGGAGAAGAAGAGCAGCATTTCAGGAATGCCTATCAGTTCATCCAGGAGCTGCCAATAACCTATCTGCATGTCTTCAGCTATTCGAAAAGAAAGGGGACACCTGCTGCCTCCTTCCCGCAGCAAGTACCTGCGGAGATAAAAAGGGAGCGGAGCCTGGAACTCCGGCAACTGGGGAGACAAAAAAACCTGGCCTTCAAAAAAGGTTTCCTGGGTAAGACTGTAGAAGTATTGGTAGAAAACACCCGGGACAAAGAGACCGGACTCCTTAAAGGCATAACAGACAACTATATTAAGGTATTGCTCCCCGATAAACAGTGTAGTGATAGAGCCGGGTACCCTTTGGGTGCTGCAATGAATAATTATTGCCCAGTCCAAATCACTGCTATTACGGCGGACAAGGTCTATGGAGAATGGGCACCATAATATAGCTGTAGTGGCAGAGCTTGCTCTGCTTAGCCATTAGGGCAGAGAAGGTTTATAGCTAATATAGCTAATGGATACCGGGTCAGTAAAAAAGATAATTACTCTTACGACCGACTTTGGCACTAAAGACCCCTTTGTTGGTACTATGAAAGGGGTTATCTTAAGCATTTGCCCCGATGCAATACTGATAGATATAACCCACCAGATCGAACCATACCATATCTTAGAAGCAGCCTTGACCCTCAAGGCCTCCCATCATTTTTTCCCTGTAGGCACTGTCCATCTGGCGGTAATTGATCCCGGGGTAGGCGGTCCCAGACGGCCCATCTTGGCTGAGACCGCAAAATACTGTTTTGTTGCCCCGGACAATGGTGTCTTATCTTTAGTCTATCAGGACAAAGAACTAAAGGCCGTAAGGGAGATAACAGCAAGAGAATTTTTCCTGACCCTGGAGGATAGTGCCGGGTCTCCCGGGGATAGCGCCGGGTCTCCTGACCCAGCAAAAAAGCGAGTTAGCAGTACCTTTCATGGCCGGGATATCTTTGCCCCGGTAGCCGCATGGCTTGCGCGGGGGGAAAAGCCAGAATGTTTTGGCCCCATCATCTACGACTATAACTCCCTACTCTTACCAGAGGCCCAAATCCTAAGCGATACCCATCTTAGAGGAAAGATAATATATATAGATAGCTTCGGTAATCTCATGTCCAATATAGACCATCCCCTTTTTCAGTCATTGCAGGATAAGAATAAAGGGAGAGGCTGTCAAATCTCTCTCGGCCCAAAGGTTATAAAAGGGATTAATCGTTATTACGGCGAGGCCAGGGAGAAAGAGGCAGGGGCGATATTTAATAGTTGGGGTTACCTGGAGGTCTATATCAATCAAGGTAATGCCCACCAACAATTAGGGTTAGGCACCGGCACCGCAATCAATATAATATTTCTCTGAAAGCAACCCCCAAAAATGCCAAAATTGAAGACCCAAACGGATGCAGAACGTTTTACCAGATATCAAGCAGTGATTAGCGTTCTATTGGCGAAGGATTGCTTTTATAAGGCTGATATTTGTGAAGCCTTGAAGGCTGAAAAGGCCGTTTTTATAGGCCGGGTAATCGGCGAATTGGTGCAAGATGGTTATTTAACCAGCGTAGGGCTAAAGACGAAACCCCAATATTCCTGGTCAGCAAAAAGAGACGGGTTCAAAGCAGGACGGTGGATAGATCAACGGGTTTTCACTGCCACGGTTAAGCGTTCCCCTTCTATGGATCGCCCCAGAGAACGCTTACTCCGATTAGGCCCATCAGGGCTTAAGATTTCAGAGCTCTTAGCTATTCTGATCCGTTCTGGCCTTCAGGGTGAATCTGCCCTGCAGGCCGGTGAAAAACTGGCGGCATTTTTTGGAAACGACCTGGAAAAGCTGTCCCTACAAGCAAGAGGGGAACTTAAACAGATCAGCCGGCCTATAGGAGAGACGGCCTATTGTCAAATCATGGCTGCCCTTGAATTGGGTAAGAGATTGGTAAATCAGCGGGAGGCTAAATCAGCGCTAAGGCATAAAATCCGTAACACCGCTGATGCCCTTAGCTACTGCCAAGAACATTTTATGAGATTGGCACGAGAAGCCAAGCAAGAGGAATTTCATGTGGTCCTGCTGGATGAAAAGCACAATGTCATAAAGCCAGAACAGATTACTGTCGGACTTTTAAATGAAAGTCTGGCCCATCCTCGTGAAGTCTTAAAGCCGGCTATTCGAGAATCGGCCTCGGCACTTATTCTAGTGCACAATCATACCAGTGGAGACCCTACGCCCAGCCAGGATGATAAAATAATAACCAAAGAAATTAAAAAGGCTGCCGAAACGCTCGGCCTTCGAATTCTTGACCACATTATCTTATCCAAAGACAAGGCATTGAGCATGGTTGAGGAAAAGATATTGTAATCCCTCAATACGGGTCATTAGTCATGGACGATACTTACATCAATGAGGCAAAAACCAGGCAGGCGTTTATAGACAAGGCCCTTAAACAGGCCAGGTGGGGTCCCATTATCCCCTTTCAACCAGGCATCCCGTATGACCACTGCTCGGTTGAAGAATACCCCACAGCCACAGGCCCGGCTGATTATGTGCTGTTTTATAAAGGGATAGCATTGGCCTGTGTTGAGGGTAAGAAAATACAGATCGGCCCGCAAAATGTTCTTCAGCAGGCAAAACGATACGCCCGGGGTTTTCCGGGGGGCGCCTACTCATTTGGCGAATACCATCTTCCTTTTGTCTATTCAACCAATGGAAGAATAATCTGGTTTCAAGACCTAAGGGACCCCCTCAACCTTTCCAGAGAAGTTGCCGCATTTCACACCCCCCAGGCATTAATGGAAATGTTGAATAAAAATGATGCAGCGTCCCGGAAGTGGCTCAGAGAAAATGAGATAGGAAATAAGTACTTGTGGCCTTTTCAAATTGAAGCCATAAGAGCAATAGAACAAGCCGTCATGGATCGCAGGCGGCATATGCTGGTAGCCATGGCTACAGGAACAGGCAAGACCTTCACCATGGTCAATTTGATCTATCGTCTGATGAAGTCCGGCTACGCCAGACGCATCTTGTTCTTGGTAGACCGACGGGCCCTGGCCGCCCAGGCTGTTACCGCAATGGCCAGTTTTGAGGCCGAACCGGGCCTGAAGTTTGATCAATGTTATGAAGTTTACAGCCAAAGGTTCCGGAGAGAGGACCTCGATGAAGATATGAAATTTGATCCTAAACTTCTCCCAACCGAGTACCTGACCAATCCTAGCAGCAGGGATAGTTTTGTCTATATCTCGACCATCCAGCGCATGCGGATTAATCTGTTTGGCTATGAGGGCATGTTTTATCCCTCATCAGGAGATCAGGATGATGATTCTGATGCCTCAAAACTGGATATCCCCATTCATGCCTTCGATGTCATCATTGCCGATGAGTGTCACCGGGGATATACTGCCCAGGAAGAAAGCAAATGGCGCGAGGTTCTGATGCATTTTGACAGTATAAAAATCGGCCTGACAGCCACACCTGCGGCCCACACCACTGCCTTTTTCAAGCAAATTGTCTACCGCTATGATTATGAACGGGCTGTTCGGGAAGGCTATCTGGTAGACTATGATGCCATCGCCATTCAGTCGGATATTACTCTTCGAGGGGTTTTTCTCAAAGAGGGGGAAGAGGTCGGTCTGGTAAATACCCACACCGGCCAGCTTGTCTTTGAGTTCCTGGAAGATGAAAGGGAACTCCCGGCCCCGACCACGGAGATTGACTGGACCGCGCCGGACAGAAACAGAAAGATTATCCAGGAAATCAAGAAGTACTTCTTAGAACAGGAAGAACAACTGGGCCATTTTCCAAAGACCTTGATCTTTGCCCAGAACGATCTTCCCCATATATCCCACTGCGATCAGTTAATTGAAATCTTGAGGGATGAATTCGCACGAGGGGATGATTTTGTCCAGAAAATAACCGGCAGCCCGTCAGTGGACAGACCTTTGCAGAAGATCCGTGAGTTCAGAAACCGTCAAAATCCTGGTATTGTCCTTACTGTGGATATGCTCTCTACGGGTGTAGATGTGCCCAGAATAGAGAATATTGTGTTCTTGCGCCCTGTGAAATCAAGAATCCTATTTGAACAGATGATGGGACGGGGCACCCGGCGCTGTGACGAAATCCACAAAACCCATTTTACGGTCTTTGATTGCTTCAACGGCACCCTCCTGGAATACTTCAGAAAGACAACCGGTATTACGGCTGAAGCCCCGGTAAAGTCAACCAGATCTATTAGGGAAATCATCCAGGCCATCGCCGATAACGAGGATCGGGAATATAATATTCGGGTCCTATCCAAGAGGCTCCACCGGATATCCAAAAATGTCACTCAGGCAGGGAGGCTCCAATTCGATTATATACTGGATAGCGATATAGCCGAATTTGCCCAAACCTTGCACCATAGGCTTGAGCAAGAGTGGGAGCAGACCATCAAGACTATGCAGAGTGAAGACTTTCTCGATCTGTGTGAAAATTACCCGCGCCCTGAAAGAAAGTTTATCAGGACTGATACGGCTGAAGATTATGTCAACTCAAGAATTATTTTTCGGGCCAAGGATGGCAGGGAGCTCAGGCCTCAGGACTACTTGCAGGAATTTGAAAAATTCGTAAGGGAAAATCCCCGGCATATTGAGGCCCTGGAAATACTCCTGAATCGGCCCCAAGAGTTTAATACCAGGCAGTTGAAGGCCTTGCGGGATACGCTGAGTACACAACCGGACTCTCTAGTGGATAAATTTACTGAAAAAAATCTCCGGCGGGCCTATAACAAGGAACTGGCAGATATCATTTCCATGATCCGCCATGCAGCCAAGGGTGGAGAATTGCTCACCGCAGAACGAAGGGTTGATAAAGCCCTGATGAAGATCAAATCCGGTCGCTCTTTTACAGAAGACCAGGAGAATTGGCTGGTCCTGATCAGAAGGCACCTTATCGAAAACCTATTGCTGGAAAAGGAGGATTTCGATTCTCTGCCCATTTTTACCCGGGAAGGGGCATCGTGGGGGAAACTAAACAGGGTCTTTGATGGCAAATTGGAAACTATCATTCACGAAATCAACCAGGCCATTGCGGCCTGAAAAGAGAGATAGGGAATTATTGTGGGTATTCTAAATAAGTTGAGATTCCATAAACTGCCATTGCGAGCGAAGTGAAGCAATTTCATTTAACTGCTTGCTATAATACATCATATTTGATGTTGATTATTCATGGAATTTATTATAGAATTTTATGAAACCTGTTCAGGGCGATGCCCGGTACGCGAATTTCTGGACGCCCTCAAAGAAGATAATCCAGACGATTTTGCAGCGGTTATGGCGGGGCTCGCTAAGTTGCGAAACAGGCAGTATCATAGGCTACCTCTATCAAAACCTATCCGGGATGATCTTTTCGAGCTCCGACATGTGGGCAAGCTCAATACAAGAGTGCTCTACTTTTTTGCTAAAGGGCAAAGAATTATTGCGGTGCACGGAATCCGAAATAAGGCAAAAGAGATTTCTAAGCGAGATCGTAGCGTTGCTTTGGAAAGAAAAGAGGATTGGGTGTCGAGGAATCCATTATGAGAAGACAAACAAATTTTGATCTATACCTTGAAGAACAATTGAAAGATGCGGATTTTGCGGAGCGATTCAAAAATGCTGGCGAAGCCTGGGATGTGGCCGTCCAATTGGCTTCTCTGCGCAAAGAGTCTGGGTTATCTCAGAAAGAGCTAGCGAAACGGGTGGGGACATCTCAGCAACAAATCAGCCGTCTTGAGTCACCCTCTTATGAAGGCCATTCCTTAAACATGTTACGCCGGGTTGCTGAAGTTCTTGGGGCAACCGTTCATGTAAAAATTCAACACAAAGAACATCGGAAACAGGCCGTTGTGGCTGAAGGTAGACCCATTTACAGGGTCAAAAGAAAAGACCTGCCCAAACCAAAAAGAAAATAACTTCATTGCGCAGGATGAAAGGAGATCCATGACCGATATAGTTAATAAACTTTGGGGGTTCTGCCACACCCTGCGGCATGATGGGATTGACTACGGCGATTACATTGAGCAGTTGACCTATCTCCTGTTTCTCAAGATGATCGAAGAACGAGGGGTTGAAATACCTCCAGAATATGCCTGGTCTGTTTTAAGGAAAAAGGCGGGCAGTGACCTGACAGATCATTACATGGCCACCCTCCGGGGACTGGGAAACCAGCCAGGAATGTTGGGGGACATCTATGCAGGGGCCATGTCGCGATTCAGTAACCCGGTTAACCTGAAACGCCTGGTCAATCTCATTGACGAGATTGAATGGACCGACCTCAACATTGATGTAAAAGCGGCTGCCTATGAGGGGTTACTGGAGAAATCGGCTTCGGAAGGAAAGAAAGGGGCCGGGCAATACTTCACCCCCCGTATCTTGATCCAATCCCTTGTGCGATGTATGCAGCCTGATCCCCGCAAGACAGGAGATTTTACTATCCATGACCCAGCGGCCGGAACCGGCGGTTTTTTAGTCTGCTCCTATGAATGGCTGATGGAAAAAACCAGAGGCGCCCTGGAACGTGCTGAATCCAAGCGTATCCAAACCGCTACCTATTCTGGAACCGAGCTTGTCCCCCGGCCCAGGAGGCTGACCTTGATGAACCTCTACCTCCACGGCATCGAAGCCCACATCCATTTAGGAGACGCCATTTATGAACCCAAAAGGGGAAGTAGCTATGACTGTGTGATGACTAATCCTCCCTTCGGGACCAAGGGGGCCAATCAGGCCCCCACCCGCGATGATTTTACCGTCGCCACTAGCAATAAGCAGCTCAATTTTGTCCAGCACGTGATGAGTATTCTGAAGCTAGGGGGCCGTGCGGCTATCGTGGTGCCCGATAATGTCCTCTTTGCCGACCAGGCCGGTGAGGTGTTTAAGATACTCACGGAAGATTGCGACCTGCACACTGTCCTCCGCCTCCCCAACGGCACCTTCACCCCTTACAGCCCGGGCACCAAGACCAATGTGATCTTTTTCACCAAGGGCTTTCCCACCGAGAACGTCTGGGTCTACGATGCCCGCACCAATGTCCCGCGGATCACCAAAAAGGATCGCCCCCTTTCGCCGCAGTATTTCGCGGAGTTTGAAGTATGTTATGGTTCCAATCCCAACGGCCGTGCCAGACGTGATCCAAATGACTCCAAAGAAAACCGCTGGCGCTGCTTCCCCATGAGCGAGGTGCAGGAGCGCGGGTTCAAGATTGATAGCCTCAAGTGGCTCAAGGACGAATCGCTCGACGACGCCGATGAATT
>Ga0156295_1302_pt1 | contig 33248 bp, 33 predicted proteins | sample RifCSPlowO2_12_FD_107943 | JGI IMG/M metagenome (GOLD analysis project Ga0156295, IMG submission 107943) | Nitrospinae bacterium RIFCSPLOWO2_12_FULL_45_22 | reverse complement strand
CCATCGGCGGTATGGGAAGGCTAAAGAATAATCGCGGGGTCAGCACTATCGAAATGGCCATCGTCCTGATCGTATTACTGCTGATGGTCTTTGGTATTACAGAATTTGGCCGGGCCTTCTATCAATACAATACCCTGGCTAAGACCATCCGGGATGGGGGCCGCTATATTATCAAACAATCAAATTTGCCAGGGGAAATCGCAAATGCCAAGAATTTAGTGGTTTACGGCAATAGCACTGGAACGGGGGCTCCCCTGCTATCCGGGTTGACGACCGGTAAGGTAGCAATCGTTTATACCGGTGCTATACCTCAGTATATAACCGTGAGGATCCAGGGGTATCAATTCCAGTCCCTGGTCCCGGGCATTATTCCCTTTACGGTCAATTTAAGCCCGGAAATAACCATGCCTTATCTATTTTCACCTTAATAAGATAAGGGTAAAGGGTTAGAACCTTCTGGTGTTCTCTACGTTTGCTCTCAACATAGAACGTAGAACGAAAATAAAGGAGTATCTAACGATGAGGAATAGGACGAGAAGAAAGTGTTCGCAGGAAGGACAAACCCTGGTAGAATTCCCTCTAGTGCTGCTGTTAACCTTTTTACCCATAGTCCTGGGGGTGATGGAATTCGGCCGGGCCCTTTATACCTGGGGTACGATTGTCGAGGCCACCCGGTGGGGCACCCGGGAGGCGATAGTAGCGGGCTTTGAAGGGGGCGCTTATAAGCCTGCAACAGTAGACGATATTATAGATAACATTAATAATAGAAGTCTGATCCAGCCCAAGCTGACTCCAGCAAATGTAGCGGTTGATTACCTGAATAGTAGTTATGGTAGTACAAATACCTATGCGAATGTCCGTTATGTTCGGGTTAGTATAATCAACTATAAATTTAAATCCGTAGTATCCGGCTTTTTTGGTATTCCGGTAGAGATACCGCTCCCTGGTTTTTCTACTACCCTACCGCGGGAAAGCCTGGGGGCTGTCCCCGCGGGGTGGCTATAACTACAAGGGGAGGAGATAATGGGAGAGAGTTTAAAGCTGCTGCTTTTAAGCCCGGATGCTGAGCTTCTAGCCAGCACGAAATGGCTTCTGGAGGAGATAGGGGGGGTAGATTTTTCCCTCCATCGCTCCCATGTCCAGGGGTCCCTTCCTATTATCCAAAAATTTTCTCCTGATATCTTGCTCTTGCACTTAGGTGAGGTTGATATGCAGAGGGAGATGGAGATGGCTGAGAATATCCTCAAGAAAGAACCTGGAATTTCTCTCTTTTTTATCTCCACCAATCAAGACCCTCAAACCTTACGGGCTGCCCTGAAGATCGGGGCCAAAGATTTCCTCTCCCTACCTATTAAAGCAGAAGAGCTGAGGGCTGCTATTGAGCGGGTGCGAGAGACCAAAGAGAGCCAGCTTGAGAGCAAAGGAACCCAGGGGAAAATTATATCTGTGATAGGCTGTTCCGGAGGTGCCGGTTCGACTACTATTTCTGTGAACCTGGCCAAGAGTATGCTCTTACTGGAAGAGAACAAAAAGATTGTCCTCTTGGACCTAAATATTCAGTTTGGTCATTTACACCTCTTCTTAGACCTAAACCCGATAACCACCCTCTGGGATTTTGTTAGGGATATAGAAAGGGTTGATCAGACATTTTTAGAGACTGGGCTGGCGAGACACTCCTCTGGTCTTTATCTACTAGGTACCTCGCAAGAAGTAGAGGATTCTGAGCTTATTCCGCCATCTCATGTGGAAAAGATTTTAAGACTCTGTAAGACAAGTTTCGACTATATTATAATTGATACCGATAGATATTTGAGCGAATTAACTATCAAAGCCCTCGATTTATCGGATGAGATAATACTGGTAACCCAACTCACTATCCCCGCCCTGCATAATACCAAGAAATATCTTTTTCTCTTCGATCGTCTCTGTTACAGCCCAGAAAAGATTAAACTATTGTTAAATCGCTACCAGAAAGATAGTGGTTTTTCTCTTAACGAGGTAGAAAAGACCTTGAATCATAAATTCGACTATAAGATTCCTAATAACTTTGCCCGGGTAGAGTTGTCCATTAACCAGGGGGTCCCGCTGGTTGATAGTAATGCCAAAGACGAGATCTCGAAAAGCTTTATTACAACTGGGGAAATAATCTCCCAGGTAAAGAGAAAGAAGAAAAGTACATGGCGGCTTTTCGGAGGATTTTCTGTCCATTCTAAAGAAAGAGGAGGAAGAGAATAATGGTGGCCTTAAAAGAGCGTTTAGGGAATATTAACAGCTTGTCATCTAATACCCTTATGCTAAGAAAGAAACCCCTCAAACCGGTAGCGGATTCTACTTATCAGGAGATGAAGTCCCGGATTCACCATAAACTACTTGATATGATAGACCTATCCTTGATAGATACCATTGATGAAGCTCAGTTGTTAAGAGAGATAAAGGATTTAGTAGAACGGATCTTATGGGAAGAAACCACCCCCCTTAGTCTTCTGGAAAGGGAGAAGATCATTCGAGAAGTCCAGCATGAAGTAATGGGCCTGGGCCCCTTAGAACCTTTACTGCAAGATCCCACTATCTCTGATATTCTGGTTAATACTTACAATCAGGTCTATGTAGAGAGATTTGGCAAACTTGAAGTAACTGATAGTAGATTTAAGGACGATTCCCACCTGATGAAGATCATTGATAAGATTGTATCAACCATAGGCAGGCGGGTGGACGAATCCTGCCCTATGGTAGATGCCCGTTTAGCTGATGGCTCCAGGGTGAATGCCATCATACCGCCTCTGGCCCTGGACGGTCCTATTCTATCTATCAGGAAGTTTGCCCGGGACCCCCTTAAAATGAACGACTTGATAGAGCTCAAAAGTATTACCCCGGCTATGGCCGAGTTACTGAAAGGGATGGTACGGTCCCGGCTCAATATCCTTATTTCTGGTGGCACAGGATCAGGTAAAACCACCTTATTGAATGTCCTATCAAATTTTATCCCTTCGGATGAGAGAATAGTTACAATTGAAGATAGCGCTGAGATCCAGCTCCAACAAGAGCATGTGGTGCGCTTAGAGACAAGGCCGCCCAATATCGAAGGGAAAGGGGCGGTCACCCAACACGATCTGGTCATAAATAGCCTCCGGATGCGTCCTGATAGGATAATTGTAGGAGAAGTGAGAGGTGCTGAGGCATTAGATATGTTGCAGGCGATGAATACTGGGCATGATGGATCATTAACTACTATTCATGCTAATGCTGCCCGGGATGCCTTAAGTCGAGTGGAGACCATGGTTGCTATGTCGGGTTTTGACCTGCCTACCAAGACATTACGGCAATATATCTCCTCCGCCCTGGAGGTAGTAATCCAGACTAGCAGACTAAGTGACGGCAATAGAAAAGTAACCAGTATCCAGGAAATCACCGGGATGGAGGGAGATATTATTACCATGCAAGAGATATTCTCTTACCAACAGACGGGAATCTCCCCGGATGGAGCTGTCCAGGGACAATTCCGGACTACGGGGATAAGACCAAAATTTTTGCAGCGTATGGAGAGTTATGGAATAAAGATTGATCCGGAAATTTTTGAAGGATATGAATTATATAAACATAAATTTTAGGTAAGCGTCCAGTTATCTGACGTCAGCTTTCAGCTAAAATGGGTCAGAGCTATCGGGTGTTAGGTGATGGGGATGCTGACGATGGAAGGCTTACTAATAAAGGAAGGGTAATAGAATGCTTTTGTATATTATTGCCATGCTAATGTTTTTGGCCGCCTTTTTGCTTATAGATCTGCTTTATCTAAGCTGGAAAAATCTGAGAGACCCTGGGAGCCAAAAAATCAATAAACGTCTAAGGCTGCTATCCGCCGGAGGGGTAAAGGGGAGTAATCGTACTAATATTTTGAGGAGGCGTGATTTAAGTGGAATGCCTTATATCCACCGGTTACTGTTGAGGATTCCAAGGATCGGGAGGCTTGACCGGCTAATAGTCCAATCCGGGACTAATATTAATGTTCACCAATTTCTGGTATTATCCTTGCTGTTCAGTATAGTGGGGGCCCTTGCGGGCTGGTGGTTTTTCCGAAGACAGATTATCCTCAAGGGGATAGGAGTGTTAGGTTTTGGGGTCCTCCCCTTTTTATACTTGCTATATGCAAGAAAGAGGAGGTTAAATCGCTTCGAAGCCCAGCTTCCCGATGCCCTGGATTTGATAGTCCGAGCCTTGAGGTCTGGCCACGCCTTCAGCCGAGCCTTGCAAATGATAGCGGAAGAAATGTCGGACCCGATTGGGTCAGAATTTGGTACTACCTTCGATGAGATTAATTTTGGCCTTTCTGTCAAAGAGGCCTTAGAGAATTTATCCTTCCGCTGGGATTCTATGCATTTGAAATATTTTACTATTGCGGTAATTATTCAGCGAGAAAGTGGGGGGAATCTAGCCGAGATATTAGAAAAAACCAGCTATGTTATCCGGGAGAGGTTTAAGCTATTTGGGAAAATAAGGGTCCTGGCAGCCCAGGGAAAGTTAACCGGTTGGATATTAACCCTCCTGCCATTTTTTCTGGCAGCTATCCTGTCCTTCCTTTTCCCTGATTTTACCTCTCCTCTCCTCAAAGACCCCATTGGGCCTTATTTAATATATACCGGGTTAATCCTTATGGGCTTTGGCATTTTCTCTATGTGGAGAATCATCAAGATTGAAGTTTAAGGGTTGGGGAGACAAGGATGGATAATTTAATAGATTTCGTCCAGGGTATAATGTCAGAAACCGATTATTATTACCTATCCATTATAATATTAATATTTCTGAGCTTTATGGGGGTATTTCTCTTAATTATTACGCTGGGAAGAAGAGACCCTTTAACCAAGCGCTGGAAGCGCATCTCTAGCAATTCCTCGCCTCCAAGAACCTCATATGCCAAGGCCTTCCTCCGGGAAGATTCAGTAGTTGTAAAAAAGATCCTCACCCCTCTGGGGAAATTAGCCGTTCCTAAGGATGAATGGAGAAGGTCTATTACCAGAAAAAGGTTGGTCAATGCAGGGTTTAGGAGAAATGAGGCAATAGGCATCTTTTACGGGATTAAGGCCCTCTTAACCTTGTTATTTCCGGGGCTATTTTTATTCAGTAAGGTCTTCTATGGAAAAATTTCTCCCGAAGAACTTTTATTCGTTGCCTTTTTTCTGGCAGCTTTGGGTTATTATTTGCCAACTATCTATTTGAAATGGAAAACTTCAGGGCGCCAAAGGGATGTCACTAATGCCTTTCCAGATGCCCTGGACCTGATGGTAGTTTGTGTTGAAGCCGGGCTGGGGTTAGATGCTGCCATCCTCCGGGTAGGGGAGGAGATAAGATTAACCAGTAGACCCCTAGCCGAGGAATTCTATTTACTTAATCTTGAATTGCGCGCGGGCAAACTTAGGGAAGATGCTATGAAAAACCTGGCCTGGAGGACGGGGGTGGAAGATGTGGAGTCATTAGTAACTATGTTAATCCAGGCAGATCGCTTTGGTACCAGTATTGCCCAATCTTTGAGGGTGCATTCCGATGTACTTAGAACAAAAAGGCAGCTAAGGGCAGAGGAAAAAGCCGCTAAAATTCCGGTAAAGCTCATCTTTCCCCTGGCGCTTTTTATTTTTCCTAGTCTATTTATTGTTATTTTAGGGCCCCCTCTCATCGCAGTATTTCGAACCTTTATGCAACCATAATCCTGAAGTAACCTAACCGTCAAAGTATCTCTGTTAAAATGGCTGAAAGGGTACAAGATGTTCCTTAGATCGTGGGTTTCCGGGGTTCTTATATTAATGATTGGAGGATCAGCTTGCATTCACATCTCACCCCAGAATACCCCCCCCAATAATCGTGATATAAAAGAACTTATTAAATTGCAGACCAAGAGAGAAAGTATAGCCTGGGAAATGGAATCTACCCAGGAGAAAAATAAGAAGAATCCCTCGGAGTATGAAAAGAAGGGGGACTTACTGTACAAAAATGGGGAATTAGGCGCCGCCCTCTACCAATATGTTAAGGCCCTATCCATTGATCCCAAGCAAGAGAGGGTACTTCTAAAGACCGGGGTTATTTGTCTTAAATCAGAGAATTTTGAAGGGGCGGTCGAAGTCTTTAACCAGGCCTTGAAACTTAACGCTAAGCAAGCCCTGGCCCATGAAGGGAGGGGGTCGGCCTGGCTGGCGCAAAATGATTTATTAAAAGCAGAGGAGGATTTTAATAAGGCCATAGCTATGCAACCTAATCTATGGAGGTCTCACAATAGCCTTGGGGTAATATACAACCGAAAGGGTCAGCATAAGCGAGCCATTGATAGCTATCAAAAAGCATTGGGGATTTATCCGGAAAATATATCCCTTCTTAACAACCTGGGTTACTCTTATTACTTAAATGGTCAATATGAACAGGCTGTTCAGCCCCTGAGAACGGCCTTAAGCCTTTATCCGAATTATCGCCAGGCCCACAATAATCTAGGCTTGGTTTACGGCATGATGGGGAGATATGAAGAGTCCTTGAAAGAATTCAAGAAGGGGGGGGAAGAAGCTCCAGCCTATAATAATATCGGCTACATCTATTATCTGCAGGGAAAATACCCCGAGGCCATAAGGTATTTCAATAAGGCCCTTGAATTAAGACCTAGTTTATACGTGACTGCTCATAAGAACCTTAAAAGAGCGGAAGAAAAACAGTCCCAGGATAGGGTTAATGAATAAATCTTTTCTGGATAAATACAAAGAAGGAATTAGCCCCTATTTGGGGGGGCTAAACGCCCAGGTTGTCCTGGTTATTTGTATGCTAGGGATGATCTTTTATCAGGGTATAAGGCAGCCAATAGTAGACCCGGATATCTGGTGGCATTTGAGGGCTGGCCAGATTATCCTGGAAAAGGGGATACCTTCTACCGATACTTTTTCCTTCACCACCAATCAAAACCCCTGGTTGGCCTATAGTTGGCTAGCGGAATTAATCTTTTATGGGGTTGATAAATATACTGGTTGCCAGGGATTAATCTTACTTCAAGCCCTCTTAATCACCCTGACCTGTATTTTTGCTTACCTTACCATTTATCGGGAAACCCGAAGCCTACGGCTGGCAGTTATCTTGACCACCCTAGCCTTCTATGCCTCACCCTCCTGGACCCTTAGGCCCCAACTATTTTCTTTCTTATTCGCCGCCATATTTGTTTTCCTCCTCCGGGTAGAAGCCAAAAAACACCCCAGCCTTTTATGGCTCCTTCCCCTTCTCATAATGATATGGGCCAATTGCCATGTCTACTTTGTAATAGGACTAGTACTGTTGACCTTCTTTTCACTTGAAACCCTTTTGGTCAAGGATAAGGGAGAAGTCCCTTTACCGTTTCGGCGTAGGAAGACAATCCTGCTCATCAATATTCTCTGCCTCCTTACCCCTCTTGTCAATCCTTACCTTTACCATCTCTATATCCATATTTTCAATCTATGCCTCCATGCATCCTCAGGGTGGACCGCTACCTGGATCGAAGAGCTTCAATCCCCAAATTTCCATATATGGCCTATGAGGTTATTTGAGTTTATGGTAATGTTGTCTATCCTGGCATTTACCTTATCCAGAAAAAAGCCTAATGTTGTTACTATTATCCTCTTTATTGGGCTGCTTCATCAAGCCCTATCGCATAGCAGGGATATCACCTATTTTACTATTATTGTAAGTATTATGCTGGGATATCACTTAGCCCATATTGATCATTCAACCTGGCAGCGTTTTATTCACCCGGCCGCCTACCGCGCAGGCATATTTAAAAGCCCAGGGCCATTTTTCCTTGGTCTGAATGTAAGCTTGATCCTTGGCCTCCTAATCTTTATCGCTAGCAAAACAATTCTTCTGATAAACTCTCCTACCTTAGTAAGTAGTAAAGAGTTTCCTGTTCAGGCGGTTGAATTTATCAAATCTGCTGGATTGCCAGGCCATATGTTTAATCATTTTAACTGGGGAGGATACCTGATCTACCATCTTTATCCTGACTATCAGGTGTTTATTGATGGACGAACGCAAGTCTACCCTGGGAAGGTAGCGGATGATTATTTATCCATAACTTTGATTCAGTCAGGATGGGGTTCTCTCTTAGCAAAATACAAAGTTCAATGGGTCATCTGGCCCCCCAAAGACCCTTTGGCAACAATGCTATTAGGGTCTTCTGATTGGCAGAAGGTTTATGAAGATAGTACCACCCTTATTTTCGCAAGAAGGAACGGTCAGGCCATTACCCGGAGTTTCTCAGGCCCCAGAGGGTGAGCAACCAATAGAACAGGGGAAAGGAGGTATCATGAAGAAGGCATTAATTATAGCCATGGTTTTAATCGTGCCATTTATGTTTATGTCAAGGAGTTTTGCCCAGGAGGAGATGCCTGGGGCCTATAAGCCTTTCCTGAAATTCGGACGGGGGGTGATCAATATTGGTTCCTCTCCCTACGAAATTCCAAAACAGATGTATCTTTTATCCCGCAATGGGGATACTTTCTGGGGGACGACGGCTCAAGGTTTAGCAGGAGTCTTTGTGGGAACTGGATGGATGTTTTATCGTTTAGCAGCCGGGGTCTATGATGTTTTTACCTCCCCGTTCCCGGGTTGTGAAGAGTCTATTATTGATCCCGAGTATGCCTTTTAAGGGGGCCTTCAGGCCCGTCAACTATCAGTAATTACTATTTAATTAATCCTAAGAGGAGGAGGAATATGCGCAAGATAATCTATCTCTTGGGGATGACAGTAATCATACTCATAGCGGGGTGCAGTGCTACCCGTACTTTTACTAGCTGGCTGCCAATAAATATCTTTGGAAAGCAGGAGTATGGGATCACCAACAAAGAAGTAAAAAAATTTATTGAGTCAGTCCGGACTCGCCCGGACGATCCCTTAGCTGCTTATAGGCTAGCGAAATACTATCTCAGCCAGAAGCAATACGATAGAGCTATGGAGCAATTTTGCCAGGCTATTGCCTTAAAGCCAGATTTCTTGGAGGCCCACAATGGTCTTGGTGTCACCTATGACCTTAAAGGGATGTACGAAGAATCTGCCGAGGAATACCGCCTGGTCTTAAATATTGATCCCAAGAGGGTATCAGTGCTGAATAACCTGGGTTATTCCTATTATTTACAAGGGAGATTTGAGGAGGCAATAAAATACTTTAAAAAAGTCTTATCCCTGGATAAAGAAAATAGAAGAACCCGTAATAATTTAGATTTTACCTATAGCAAGCTGGGGACAGGCCCGAATGCCCTATCAGGTGAATCAAAAACTCCTATTTCTACGGGTAAAGTTTTTACCCAACCAGACGGGAACATTAGTCCGGAAAGATCGTTCTCAAATAAAATCTCTGTAGCCCCTGGCTTACTAAAAGCCGAGGATGAATCCTGGATGCTTACAGAGTTCTCGATCAATGAAATTCAACTAAAAGAACCGGATTTCATCTTAATAGAAGAGTCCCCTAATATCTCTCGCCTGGAATTTCTTACCCCAGGGGAGGAAGAGAAACCGATTTTGCAGGCTTCTCTTAACCAACCAGGAGAGGGGAAGGGATTCCGGGTGGAAGTATCAAACGGAAATGGACTTGCTAGAATGGCCTCCAGGATAAGTGAATACCTAAAAGTCAGGGGGTATCGGGTAGCGAGGTTGACGAATGCCGAGCATTTTGGCCATAAAAATACTATGATCTTCTATCAAGAAGGTTATGGCCAGCAAGCTATTGCTCTGAACCATGAAATACCGGGAGAGCAAGAACTCTTAATCTCTTCCTCCAACCGTAAGGATATCCATATAAGAGTTCTTCTGGGGAGAGACTTACTGCCCCTGGCCAATCTCTTTCAGGAAGATATCCAACCATTAAAAAAAGAGGAAGAGAAACCGATTTTGCAGGCTTCTCTTAACCAACCAGGAGAGGGGGAGGGATTCCGGGTAGAAGTATCTAACGGAAATGGACTTGCTAGAATGGCCTCCAGGGTAAGTGAATACCTAAAAGTCAGGGGGTATCGGGTAGCGAGGTTGACGAATGCCGAGCATTTTGGCCATAAAAATACTATGATCCTCTATCAAGAAGGTTATGGCCAGCAGGCCGTTGTTATGAACCACGATATTCCTGGAGAGCAAGGGCTTCAAGAGTCCTTCTCTAATCGTAAGGATATCCATATAAGAGTGCTTCTGGGGGAAGACCTGTTACCTCTGATAAATATTTTTACCCCTAGGACCTAGCCAGGACAGGGGATATCCTTCGGGGTTTTTTTTCTAATGTTAATCGCTATATTTTCCGATAAATAAATAGAGTAGAGAGGCCCATAGAGTAACTTTCTCTCTAACTCATTCGCTTCGCTCAAGGTGACATTTATCTGTGTGCTCTGCGGTAAGTTAGTAAGATAATTTTATTGACTAAGAGTATTAACTGCTTTTTGGGCGAAAGGAAGGATATCTATAACTCTAGGCGGTAGCATTTTTTGTCTCATTTTGGCCTCAGCGGATAAAAGTTCTCCCTGGAAAGGACTGAGATAGGACTCTAGGAGGGTTTTATGATAGAGAAATTAGATAAAAAAGATGAAATCTTTGATACCATTTATCACTCAGTGAATGACGTTAGAACCAAGCTAGATGATGTAGTTCAATTGATTACTTCCAAGCAAGCGGAATTAGATGGAGAAGCGGGACAAAACATGCTTGCTATCCAAAATCTAACGGCCAAAATCAAAGAATTGGAAATTATTCTGGAGGAAAAGAAGGAAAAACTCGAAAGATTACTGGAGGCCCAAGAACGATACCAACATCTTATGGAAAAATTATCCGCATTGGAAGAATACCGTAATGGTATAACTGGAATAGTCAATATTCTTGTTCCTGACAAGAAGGAAAAAGCACACCTTAACCAGCAAATGGAGATGCCGAAAGAAAAAGACTTAGCAACGAATAAGAAAGCAGCAAGCATAGAGGCCAATTCCCAACAAAAAAAGCCAGAGGATGCTGACGGGATATTAAATTTTCGAAAAAGATTATTCAAAGGAAGCCCCTAATGAATCCTCTATCTGGCTAAACCATCACCAAATTCGGTAAATTGTAACAATTTTGTCGCAAAAAGGCACAAGAAAATTTTGGATAAAATTTTTTACCACAAAGCCACGAAGGACGTGTATGCCGTGTCCGTTGTCCCTGTCCGCATCAATTAATAACGGTTAATAACGGACACCGACATGTAGAACGATCACGGTTTTTTTGTGTTCTTTGACTTTGTGGTTCATCTTATTTTTTTGCGCTTCTTTTGGTCCATTTTTTAAGAAGACTTTACTTAGCTAAACCGTTACAAGATGTCTTTTAAGAGAGGAGGAGGCTGGACGGTGAAAATGGTATTAAGGGCATGTATCCTTCTACTTTTGTTATTATCACTAGGTATCTCTCCGATATTGGCTCAAGATCATGAGCAGGGCCTGGACACGGTAATAGGAATTCTGGATAAGGCAGAGTCTCGCAGGCCTCAGGATCTGAAAGATATCATCATAATAGTTTCAGAAGAACTCGGTATAGACAGGGAAAACATTCAACGGCAAAGGGAAGAGACCGGGTTTGGCTATGGCCAAATCTTCATTGCCAATGCCCTGGCTAAAGAAACAGGTAAAACCTTTGAGGAGATAGTAGCAGAATTCAAAAGTGGGAAGGGCTTTGGCAGGATAGCTAAGGAAAATGGCCTGAAGTTAGGCCCTTTGGTAAAGAGGGCCAAGCATGCCAGAGACCGTATAAAGGGAATTGGTAAAAAGGGATGGGAGGGATCAGTTACCTCCCCCTACGGTAAAGCCCCTCACAAGAAGGGTTCAGAGGACTGGCCCCCTGGTCAAAACCGGCATAGGAAAGGCCCGGATAAAGGAGCCAAGAAATAGGTTTTTATTCCTGAACATATTTTTGCCTATAGCCTGCGAGCATGGCTTAATATTTATTTTTTAACCTTTCTCCAATGACATTTCTTATCCGGTCTTTTTTCACTCTATTGTCTCCCTCGATTCAAATTTTCCCCCATTTGTATAATTTGTGTCTCCTTTTTCAACCCACTACAAATTATTTACTATTTAAAGAGGGATAGTTGCCGGGTATTATTAGAGGGTCGGGTAGCAGATAAGAATTCTTGCTCCGGTTGGCTACAGAGGTCGGCTGCTAATCCAGGGTTCTTACAGGAACAGATCAAGACCTTTAACTGATGTTCCGCGGCCAGGGCCTTTATTTCCTCATATCTTCTTAACCGCAATACCGGGGAGATAAGTTGGGTATTTTGCGAAGCAGCAATAAAGCTCCGGGGGCGGTATTGGAAATACCCCTCTAAAAGCTTGTAATGAACCGCGGGTAATTCTCTTTTTATTTGCCCCATGATCCCGGGGCGCATCATTAGATAGCTTACTGACACAGTGTTTACACCGCGGCAGCTCAATTCCTGGAACAAATCCCTTATCTCGGCTGGGGTATCATTTATACCGGGTATTAATGGGTCCAGTCGTACCCGGACATTTATCCCCGCTCTGGTTAAGCGGGCTATGGTATCTAACCGATCGTTTATGGAGGCAGCTCCAGGTTCGTACCTGGTCTTAAATGCCTCGCTCAGAGATACCAGGCCGATAGCTACTGCTACCCGCTCTTTGGATCGCTGGAATAACGTGATAAACTCTGGCGGGATCTCTCCTTTAGTAAGCAAAGATATCCCAATATTACGTTGCAGAAGAAGTTGCATTACCTGCCAGGAAATAGCTAGTACCTCTTCATAGGGCTGGAAGGAATCCGTGGAGGTATTTAGGGATACATAGCGGGGCCAGGGTTTACGCCGGCGAGGGTTTTCTAATTCCTGAATCAGTTTTTCTGCCAGGTTAGAATAAACATATACCTCATCCTTTCTTGGCGCATTACTATACCCCCGGGCATAGCAATAGACGCAGGAAAAGCTGCATCCACGGGCGATATTGACCGCTGGTATGTTCCGCTGGCAAGGGATAAGGGGTGGTTGCAATACCTGCCCGATACGGTTTTCTTTCAGGATTCTTATCGGCTGGTGCATAGCGAAAACAAGCCTCTCGGCTAGACTTTTTCTACTTGCAGTACCCAGAGGGTACCGGGGTACCATCTGGGTGCTGCCGCTACATCTGCTGCAATGGCTAAAACAGGCTCATCTGTTGCGCCTTCTCCCCTTTTCCGGGAGAGGCTTTTTCGGTGGTAATACTCACTTTTCCATATACGCCATCATAGCCCGGCGATACTTCTACCTTGCCTTGTCGGACATTAAGTATCCCGTTCAATATCTTGGGGGGTGTGAACCGGGCCAGATCCTTCTCCTCCATCCGTAACAAGATATTGAATTCCGTCCCGGCAATAGAAATTAGCCTATCGTATTCTTTCTTTACTGCGGCAGTTTCTGTCCCACACCCCAGGGCTGCGGCAATGATCTCTGCTAAAGGGACCAGGTGTTTAGTGGGGATGGCCCCTGGAGGGACAAAGCCGGCTGGCCGATCTGCCAGTTCTTCTACGCGATGCATAACGCCGATAGTGAGTTTTTGACTACAGTTAGGGCAAATATTATCCAGCTTGAGGCTCTGCGTTGGTGGCAAAACCACCTGACAGTTTCGGTGTCCGTCATAATGGTATTTACCTTCTTCAGGGAAAAATTCTATAGTATAGAGGAAGCGGGTAGGCTTATTAGCAGTTGGGCGCTGCATAGCGGAGATAATCTCATAATAATCCAACTGCCCCTGAAAGACATTAGCTTCCCGGCCAAGCTTATTGGGAGAATGGGCATCGGAGTTAGAGACTAGAATAATCTTATCCAGGGCCGAGAGACGCCAATTCATTTCTGGGTCAGAAGAGAGCCCCGTCTCTATTGTCTTGATATTTTTTGCCTCTTCCTGGAAACATTCTTCTATAGAATCAAAACCAGAATTAGACCCAAACAGAGAAAACCAGGGCGTCCAGGCATGGGCCGGTACCAGAAAACAATCCGGTGAGCTATCCAGGACTAATTTTACCAGCTCCTTTACCGGGGTGCCAAAAATCGGCCTCCCATCCGCCTCCAGCCGGCCCCATTTGCTCAGCTTCCCATTAATCTTCTCTACTACCTCCAGGCTAGGGGCAAAGATAAGGGTATGGATCCTGCGGGTCTTTCCCCGGAAGCTAAAGATATTGCTTACCTCACTCGTCAAGATAAAGCGGGTTTCATCCCCCCCTTTATTTAAGGAATACAGACCATTGCCAGCCGGTTTCAGTTTGGCCTTCAGTTCGGCCAGGTAGAGAGGATGAGTAAAATCGCCCGTACCTAATAGGGTAATACCTTTTTTACTGGCTGTCTCAGCCAGGTTTTCTACCTGCATTTCCCGGCTGGTAGCCCGACTATATCTGGAATGGATATGAAAATCGGCAATAAATTCCATCACTCCACCTCTGAACATAAAGTATCAATCTTCTCCTCCATCCTCTGGAGGTGAGTACCTGGCCAGTATATCCGGTGGCATTGGGGGCAGGTAAAGAAATCATTTTGGGTATCATAAACATATTCTGGCACTTTTCCTTCTATTTCTTTCCTGGCTATCTCTTGTAAGGGATGATTGCAGACCAGGCACCGCGAAAAGGCCTCTTCACCCTTCTTTATATTATAAGCCTGGATGACTTCTCTGAGCTGGAGAGAAGGCTGGTTCTGAGTAATGAACAAGGACTTTTTCCCTTCTGACAACCTTTTTAGGTGGCGGTTCCGGGTAAGTATTATACGATCTTCTCTCTCAGCCCTCTCTATCAGTCTCGTTAAACCCTTCTCTCGGAAGTAGAGGGTATCATACCCTAAGATTCGTAACCATTTAACCAATTTTCCTAAGGGTGCATCAGCAATAAATTTCATCACCGGGAGAGGGGACAATCTGAGCAACGGGGTTCTTTCCGGCAATACTCTTTCCCTAATCGGACCAATAAGGCATGGTATTCATTAAATAACTTTGTATCTGGGGAAAGCCTTTCCATGAAGTAATGTTGCCACTCGTGATAGCCAGTATCTTCGGGCCCCAGGTGGTGGCGGGAAAAAATCCGCTTAGTATAAGCATCTATGACAAATATGGGGTAACCACCGGCATAGAGAAGGATAGAGTCCGCCGTCTCATGGCCGATGCCAGAAACCGTTAGGAGATCGGGCCTCAAAGAGGCTAGGTCCAGCGAGAACATGATTTCTAAAGAGCCCTGAAACTCCGCCCACAAAAAATCTATAAAGGCCATCAGCCGCCGGGCCTTAACATTGAAATAGCCCGCGGGTATAATAAGCCTGGCCAATTCTTCTACCGGGATATCCTTAAGGCCCTGGGGACTTAAAAGCCCATTATTTTTCAGGTTCTTTATGGCCTTCTCAACATTTTGCCAGGCGGTATTCTGGGTTAATATAGCGCCAATACATACTTCAAAAGGTGATTCCGCTGGCCACCAGTGCTGGGGTCCGAAATGATCCAGTAGGCGCTGATAAATCTCTATTAGATGTCCTTCCAAATTAATGAACCGCTACCCGGTCTTCCAGGATTTCAAAAAACCCTTCCAATTTGGATTTTAACTCATCGGGTGGTAAGACTGAGGGGTCTATCACATCTCCATCCATACTGAGGAAAGGTACCCCAAGCTCTTCCTGTAAGACATCCTTCATCCTACGGATAACGGCACATCCTTGCTTACAGCCAATTTGGGTTAACCAGACTGCCCCATCGGCCTTATATTCCTTGACCATCCTTACCGCTTCATCGGTAGCATTCTCTATGGGCCCACCAAGCTGACGTATCAGTAAGGAATAATAAGCTTTTCTGGCCAGGGTCTCCAGGGGCTTATCTGGATCCCATTCGAATTCTCCCAGGAAGTTAAAGACATCCATCGGTATTGTTGCACCATATTCTGTCTCCATCCAGTCAAAGACACTAAGGGCATAATTGGGCGGGATATAGAGCCATACTATCCTATACTTTTCGTCAGCTACTGCCCCTTCTTTATTCTCTACCCTTCGCCTGGTCTCATCGCGCATGACCCGGAAATAGTCTATTGCCTCCTGCTTTCCTAACATAAAGGCCCATACCGAAAAATTCCTGAAGGCTTCCCGGGCCCGAAGCGGTGTGGGGGCGGCTTTTCTGAGCTCTCCAATCTCGTAAAACAGGTCATAACCCTCTTTTGACAGGCGCATAATTTCTTTCAGGCGATCATAATCCATCTTTTTGCCGGTAAACTCTTCCAGGAAATGAACCATACCCTCCAGGTCTTTGGTAAGGTATTGGATAGCCTCTTCATCACGCCAGTGGGGCAGGTCTAACATATAAGAGGGGACCTGGTGATACTCAGTCCGGGTACCATAGAATTTCAAGGTAGAATCACACACACAGGCAGAGCTTAGTATCAAGTCTGGCTTAGGTAGTTCCTGTAGGATATCCATACCAGTCATGGCCCGGTGTACGGAGCAGATCTCTATTGGTAACCCATAACCCGCTGAGGCATCGAAATAGCCGGCTATATTCCCCTGACTGGCTACTACCATGCACTGGAATTCTGGCATAAAGGGCAAAATATCCATGGCATATACTATCTCTACAGGGGCCAGGCCCACCCAGGCCAGAGGCCGACCCTCTTCTCTGCCTTTATCCACCATCTGATAGTATTTTAGCATTACCTCATAAAATATCTGTTGACTCCGATCAGCCGTGTGGGCCTGGCGGTGTTTCAATCTCTGCTGAAAGCCATAAAGGGAAGCCTTAATAGTATCCATCGCTCTTTCTCCTCTCTATATTCCTTTACTTTATAGTGAACCTCCTATCATATTTCACCATACCATTTTTTGTTGCCCGTTGCAATAGTTTGATCAACCTGTCCAGTTACCAACCCTTGACCGCATTGATCAAAAGTAGTATAAATTTAGGGGAAAAAATGGCGGCCGGGGTGGCGGAATTGGTAGCCGCAAGGCAATGTCATTGACTTAAGGGTTTGAACCGTGATGAGACATTCAGGAAATATTAACCGATACTTCAGATATTTAGGCAATGCTTATTTTAGGGATAGAGACTTCTTGTGATGAGACGGCTGCGGCAGTAATAAAAGACGGTAGGCAAATACTATCTAATATAGTTGCTTCCCAGTTGGAAGTGCATAGCAAATATGGCGGTGTTGTGCCAGAATTAGCCTGCCGGAAACATATAGAAAATATCATCCCGGTTATTGACCAGGCCTTGTCAGCCGCCGAAATATCCCTGGCAGAAATAGACTTGATAGCCGTTACTCGCGGGCCGGGGCTCATTGGGGCCCTGTTGGTTGGCCTATCTACTGCCAAGGCCATTGCCTATGCCCATAAGAAACCCCTGGTAGGCATAAATCATCTTGCTGGTCATATCTACTCGGTCTTTCTGGAATACCCGGAACTATCCTTTCCTCTACTGGCCCTGGTTGTCTCCGGCGGACATACAGAACTATACCAGATAAGGGGGCATGGTGATTTCTGCCAGTTAGGCACCACGTTGGATGATGCTGCCGGAGAGGCCTTTGACAAAGTAGCGAAAATGTTGGCCCTGGGTTATCCAGGTGGTCCCATTATAGATAAATGCGCCAGGGAAGGAGACCCTCAGGCTATACCTTTCCCCCGGCCCTATCTTAATAAAGGGTCCCTGGATTTTAGCTTTAGTGGCCTAAAGACTGCGGTAGCGGTCTATCTTAAAAAGAAGGGTCCGCCTGTTGGACAGGAGATAATCCCTCATGTGGCGGCCAGTTTCCAACAAGCTGTCGTAGATGTATTGGTAGCAAAGACCTTTGAGGCAGCCCGGCAGACAGGGAGTAATAGGATAATATTAGTAGGAGGAGTTGCCTGTAATAGCCTATTGCGGAAAGAATTTATCACTCAGGGCCAGGAGGCAAATGTTCGCGTCTATTATCCCAGCCCTTACCTCTGTACTGACAATGGCGCCATGATTGCCTGTGCAGCTTATTATCTATTTGGCCTTGAAGGAATACCAGCCCCCTCTCCGCCTGCTTATTTAGAACTAGATGCCGTAGCAGACCTCCCTCTAGCCTAGTTTGCTTTAGGATCGAGCAAGCTCGACCACTACAAATCCGATTGTAGGCCGTAGTGGCAGCACTGGCTGGCACCGCACATACCTCCTGGGTACGGCAGTAAGCAGTAAATGGTCATGCCTTTTTTACCCGCCAGAACCAAAGCCGGTTCAAAGGGCCTCTGGTTTCTTCTTTAGTGACATCTTCTTGACTAATTGTCTCTCCTTGTCTTTCTTCTGGGGAAGATAATGAAGTAAGATGGGCTTCAGAAGGCACTGACTCAACTGCAGGGGTGAATCTCTCCGGAGTCTCTCCTCTTTCAGTGGAAAACAAGGGTACTTCTGCTTCGGGGGTAGGTCGCTTAATAAATTCCAGCCTGACCTCATGAGTTGAGACCCCAGGGTCTCCTGACAAATGGATTTGCAAGTCATACTCCTCTTCTAAGGAAGAGAGCTCTTCCCGTTTTTGATTGAGGAGATAAAAAGCCACGTCGGTACTGAGCACCCCTTTAATGGTCATAAGGTCCCCTTTTACTGCCTTAGCCTTTATTTTCCGGAGAATAGATAAGGCCGCTGCTTCCGGCGTTCTTATCACCCCTAGACCATTGCACTGGCTACAAGGGGAATAATTGATTTCTCGGATGCCGGTCTTTAGCCGTTGTCTAGACAGTTCTAACAGACCAAATTTGGATATTCTAGAAACATGGATGCGGGCCTTGTCCCGTTTTACGGCCTGCCTGAATACTCTCTCTACTTCTAACATATGGCCCCGGTCCTTCATATCAATAAAGTCTACCACTATAATACCCCCTAAATCTCTGAGACGTAACTGGTGAGCAATCTCTTTAGCGGCCTCTAAGTTAGTCCTATAGGCCGTTTCTTCTATCCCTTTCTGGGGTCGGTAGCGGCCAGAGTTTACATCAATAGCCACCAGGGCTTCGGTCACATCAATAACTATAGACCCGCCAGATTTTAACAGAACCTTACGCTGATAAATACTCTCTATCTGCTCCTCCAGGTTATATTTGGAAAATAGAGGCCGTTTTTCGTGATATAACTTAACCTTCTTTTGGTACCGCGGCATCATCAACTGTAAAAAATTCTTTACCTGCCTATAAACCTCTGGGTTATCTACCAATATTTCCTGGATATCCGGGGTAAAATAGTCCCGGATAGTCCGGGTAATTAAGTCCCTTTCTTGATAGATGAGGGATGGGGCAGATTGTTTCTGGTACTCAGCCCAGATATTTTGCCAGAGGCGATAAAGGTAATGAAAGTCCCGGGAGAGTTCATTCTTAGCGCGATCCAATCCAGCCGTCCGGACAATAAACCCTATATCGGGTGGGGGATTCAGTTGCTGCATGATTTCCCGCAACCTGGTACGCTGGGCTTCATCCTCAATCTTTCGGGAAATACCACTGGTATCACTCCCCGGCATTAGTACCAGGTATCTCCCAGGCAGAGAGACATAAGTAGTTAAAGCCGCTCCTTTACTCCCCATCTCTGCCTTAACTACTTGTAGTAGAATCTCCTGGCCCTCTTTAATAAGCTCCTGAATCCGTGGTCGCCGGCCTACATTATCAGCAGTAGTCCCCGGAAGATAGAACTGGGGATGGATCTCGCCCATAGGTAAAAACCCGGCCTTATTCCCTCCATAATCCACAAATGCAGCCTGGAGACCCGGCTGAATATGAGTTATAATCCCTTTATAGATATTACCTCTGATCTGTTCCCGGGTAGCTACCTCAGTATCCAGCTCCTGTAATAAACCATCTTCTATAATCGCTACCCGGCTCTCTTCTGGCTCAGAGGCATTAATAAGCATCTTCTTAATCATCTTTGTAACCGATAAATCCTCTAACTGTTTAACCAACTAAAGTCTTGGTAACTATTCAGCCACTAAGGACGCTAAGCTAGGTAGCAGCAGCGTCTTACGCTGCCATTTTAGCAGAGTAAGGCTCTGCAACTACTTTCTCCTTCGTGTCATTTCGTGGCTAAACAGTTACGAAATTCTTCTGCTATGGCACCAATAATAATACTGTGGTATTGCCTTATCCGCAAGGGATTTTTTTGAAGAAGAGGGGGGCTTATAACTATTCACCGCAGAGCAGGCAGAGAAAACAGAGACAAAAGGTAAAGATTAAAGCGAAAAGCGCAAAATTAAGGAATTATTCCTTAGTGCTTCATTTCATAAATACAGTTACGTATTATGCCTATTTTTTGCCTTCTTTTTTATTAGGAAGCCAAGAGGCCAGGAAATTAACCCCGCCTAAGCGGGGTTAACCTCTCCTGTATTCCTGGTTTCCTTATCATAAGCACTTTCTCTCAAATACATCACCGTAATTATGGATTAGAGCACTTAGCTTTACACTTTGCGTTTTGCACTTTTAGCTCACTTTTATGTCTTATCTCCGCGTTCTCAGCGGTGATATAGTTAAAAAGGGAGGGGGTTAGACAAAGACTGCTTCACCTTTTATGGCCTTTTCGAAATTGGCGGCATTATCCAAATAGGATTGGAAAATGACTTTTGCCATAGGGGCAAAGTCCGGGTTCTTAAAGATCCTTTCAATACGCCCCTCTTTCTGATAAAAATCCTGTAGGGTCCAGGCGCCTAGCTCTGCTAACCTCTCCCGGCTCAGATACTTGGTGGGCATTACCGGCCGGTGAAAATCCCATTGCGAGAGGTCATCTACCTCTATCAAATCTTTCTTCCAGGCTTCATCCCATAAAGGGGAGCCGGGCATAGGGTTCAGGACTTGTAAGGCCATAAGATCAGGATCAATCTGATCAACAAAACGATACCGTTCTTTTATTACCTCCTCGCTATCTTCCCAGAAACCGATCATCCAGGTAAGGACACTGGCAATACCGGCCTTGCGGAGCTTAGCGATAGTCTCGGCTACTTGTTGGGTAGTGATCCCCTTCTTCAGGGCCTTGAGCTCATCATCCGTTGCCACTTCGAGCCCTACCAAGCAACAGGCCGCCCCGGCTTCTTTCATCAGGGGAAAGAGGTCCTGATCCCTGACATAATTGGGCGCTCGACCCAGCATTAGCCAGTCCGTCCCTAATCTCTTCTCAATCATCTCTTGACAGAACTCTATGACCCGATCTCGTTGGACATTGAAGGCATCATCCATCATAACAATGTTCTTCAGGCCATATTTTTTTGCTAATAACTCCATCTCCTGGGCTACCAGTTTTCCCGAGCGGGCCCGGTAATTCCTCAAATCGTTCCTGCTCCGGGTATCGAATTGGGACCATTCGTAGCAGAAGGCACAACCCGCCGGACAGCCCCGGCTGTTCCAGGTCTCCACATAAGGTTTCAAATAGCTATAGCCCACATATTGATCCATAGGAAACAGATCATAGGCCGGACAAGGCAACTTATCCAAATCCTCTATCAGGGGCCGGGGGTCGTTTAATGAGATTTGGTGGTTATGCCCGTAAGCCAACCCCTTAACTTTTTCCAAAGCTGGCTTGGTTCGTGTTAGCTCTTTCATCAATTCTGACAGGGTTATCTCCCCTTCTCCTAAAATAACATAATCTATACTTGAGTTTTCGGTTAGAATCCGCTCTGGTAAAGCAGAATAATAAAGCCCACCAACAATTATCGTGGTAGCAGGATAATTTTCCTTGACCTTTTTGGCGGCCTGGTTGTAGCGGTAAATAATGGCCGCCCCGCCGGTAGTATGGAGGATATCACCCAGATACACGACATCGGGCTTTATTTGCCCCACCCGATTTAGCATCTCTTCCTCAGCTAATTCCAGGGCCCGGCAGTCCAGCACAGCCAGCTCTATCTCCGGGTTCTTTTCCCGTAAATAAGCGGCCAACTGGGCATGGTTGATATTTGGGGCACGATGTTTCCCCCAGGTAGACCAAGCCCCTAATTGGGGCTGCAAGAATAGGAGTTTCATGATCTTCCCTCCTTAATCCAAGAAATATTAAAATTTAATTATTAAAATTTTGTGAAATAAATCTAGCAGAGATTAATCTGCTTGTCAATTTATTTCTATTCAGTTAAGATTATAAAACGATACCTAAAGCCACAGAGATTCCAGAGGACACGGAAAATTAAAACAAGGAGAGCGCTTATGAAAAAGGGTTGGCTGGCATTACTTATATTCCTATTTCTTCCGCGGCTAGCAATGGCTGATATGTTAGGTGCAGAGGCCCCTGATTTTACCCTAAGAGACCTTAACGGGAAGCCCTTTATCCTTTCTCAGTACCTGGGGAAGGCCATAATGCTGGTCCATTTTAATGTGTATTGTCATACCTGTCGGGAAGATGTCCCTCTGATTAATGAAGTTAACCAAATCTATCATAAATACAAAGACTTGCAGGTAATTGGGGTGGCCATAGGTAATGATGAGAAGGAGACCTCAGAGTTTAGAGAGGCCTTTAAGGCCAAGTTTTTTATGCTACCGGACCCGAAAAAGGAAGTGTATAAAAAATATTTTGTTGCTACCGTGCCCCTGGTGGATATTATAGACCGGAGTGGGACTATTAGATACCGGGGTAAGTTGCCTACCTATGAAGAGCTAAAATCTATTCTGGACAGAATAATTGTAGAAAAAGAGATTGTTGGGGCAGACTTATGGAATAGGCCACCGGATTTCTCTCTCAAGACCAGTCAGGGAGAAACTTTTAACTTCAAAGACCTACTGAATAAAAAGACCCTCCTCCTTACCTTTCTTTCTATCCATGATGAGACTCTCCGCCAGATTATTGAGATAATGAAATCCCTTTATAGTACCTACCGGCGGGAGGATGTGGATTTGATTCGAGTGGCCGTGGGGGATAGGCCAGCCGAAGTCAATGAATTCAGGAAAAAATATTATGTGAATTTTCCTATCCTGGTAGACCAAAACAAAGAAGTGGCTCGCCTATATGGGGTAAAGGATTTGCCCCGGGTATTTATTATAAACAAAAGAGGTAAGATAAGATATATTAGCGATCAGGTATCGCTGGCTAATGTAGCTTCAGTATTGGTTAAGGTAAAGAGTTATTTTCGGGAAGAGCTCCCGGAGGATATATTAATGAGATATTTCGAGATGGCTGCCCCTGGGGTTAAGAAGTTTGAAAGGATCAACCTGGACGGGGATACAGTATATCTGGGTAAGGATAAGACTGGGGCGAAGGTGCTCGCCCGGGAGGTATTCAAAGATGTCCTCTGTGATGTTTGCACCAATGTCCACTTTGTCTATACCTTTGATCTCACTGGAGAGATAAAAAACATTATCTTGATCGAAAATATAAATCTATATGGAGAGCTTATAAGCGCCCCGGACTTCCTCCAGAGGGTTACTCAGCGAGCTAACCAAAAACTGCCATTAACACTCAAAGAAGATATAGATGGGATAACCGGTGCTACCCAGTCGTCTAAACTGCTCCTGGAAGGGCTGAATGAGACCCACAAAATAATCAACTCCCTTAAAGCATATAAAGATATCCTGGCCAGGATCCCGGAATAAAAGCCTTGCATCGCCCCCGGGATATTTTTTCCCCACCCTGCCAGGCGCTTGTTATCTAGCGGGGGGAGAAAGTAGTCCAGGTTGATAGTATAGGGATTTTCATTTTGGACACAGATGAACACAGATTTTGTAAAGTGAGCAGTAAGGAATTAGCAGTTACTGCTCACGGCTCACTGCTTACTCCTCACTAAAATGTCTGCGGAAATCTGCGTCCTAAATATAATTTAATTGACCTGGTTTCCGAGCTAGTTCTTTGTCTATAGTGATCTCTAAGAGGCCGTTTTTATAGATATATTTCATAGTTTCTCTTTTTACTCTGGCTGGTAGGAATATCTCATTGGAATACTTCTTATCCTTATGGGAAGCCAGAAGCAAAAGGACATCACCGGCAATATCTATATTGATCTCCTCCTCGGATACACCGGGCATCTCAGCAATGACCAGCACCCGTCTCTTCCCATCAACAATATCTACTATTTTTTCCTCTAACGTCTCCCATTTGCTCCTTCCTAGAAAATCCATTGCCTTATCCTCCTGGGTCTCTAGTACATCGTTGCCAAATTAACATTTCAATACATACTGTCGTTGCGAGGAGTGAAAAACCGCATTATTAAAATGAAAATTCCTATACTATACACAGCGTCCAAATTAAATACGCATAAGTCGTCATTCCGGCGAAAGCCGGAATCCAGAAAAGATGCTGGATTCCGGGTCAAGCCCGGAATGACAGGCAATGTTGGTATGCGCAAATAATTATGTCGCTCTGTATATCAAGTTAGTACCGCCTCCTCTTCCTTTATCTCCTTTTTTTTATTCCTCCTTTCTCTCTCCCTGGCCTGAATAAGCCTTTCTAATTCTTGTGTTCGGGATTTTACTTCCTGGTAATTACTACTGGCCAGGGCCTCTTTAACCAGGAGTATAGCTTGTTCAATCTCGATTACCCCTTCCCGGAGGGAGTTACTAATTTTTTCCTCCACCTCTTTAATCATGTGCTCAGCCGCACAAATCATACTATTAGCCCGGATACTTGCCTCTATTTTTTCTCGCTCTCTCCTATCTTGCTCAGCATATATCCTGGCTTCTTCAACCATCTGGTCTATCCCTTCTTCCAGCAGGCTCCCAAACGAGTTAATCTCTATCTTTTGCTGGTTATCCGTCTGAAGGTCTATAGCTGACACCTGGACAATACTATTGACATCAATATCAAAAATTACCTCGATGCGGGCTTCGCCTCGGGGTTGAGGTTCGATACCGGTAAGGCGGAACCTGTCCAGGGGCATATTATGTCTGACCATCGCCCGCTCTCCTTGGAAGACATGGATATCTACTTCTGTTTGATTGTCCCGAGCAGTAGTAAAGACCCGGCTTTGAGAGGTAGGAATAGGTGTATTTCTTTCAATGATCCTGGTAAATACTCCGCCCATAGTCTCGATGCCTAAAGATAAAGGATTAACATCTATCAAGGTCACTTTCCTAACTTCCCCCGTTAAAATACCGGCCTGAATAGCGGCCCCCAGCGCTACAATCTTGTCTGGATCAATATGGTTATAGGGCTCTTTGCCCAGGAGCGTCTTAGCCAATTCCTGTATCGCTGGCATCCTGGTGGCCCCACCTACCAGGATCACCCTATCAATATCCTCAGGAGAAAGCCTGGCATCAACCAGGGCCTGTTGCGTTGGTCGTATCATTCGCTCTCTTAAATCCTCGGTTAGCTCATTAAACTCTTCCCTCCTCAGGATAATATCCGGGTTCTTAAGACCATCTTGGTAAATCAAAGATAAACTTATATTGGTAGTTAGGGCATAGGAGAGCTCAATCTTGGCCTTTTCGGCTACTTCTTTCAGTATCTGAAGGGTAATCCTATCTTGCCGGAGGTCAATATCTTGCTCTTTTTGACAAACATCGGCTAAATAATTAACAATTCGCTGGTCATAGTCATCCCCACCCAGGTGGGTATCGCCATTTACTGCCTTAACCTCAAAGAAGCCATCTCCTAATTCCAAAATAGAGACATCAAAGGTACCACCCCCAAGGTCCCAAACCAAAATGGTATGAATATCTTCTTTGTCTAAGCCATAAGCCAGGGCTGCTGCGGTTGGTTCATTAATAATCCTGATGACTTCCAGATCAGCAATAGTAGCAGCATCTTTAGTAGCCTTGCGCTGGCTATCATTAAAATAAGCAGGCACAGTAATCACGGCCTTCCCTATTTTTTCGCCCAGATAGTCTTCTGCATCCCTCTTTATTTTTTGCAAGATCATGCTGGAGATCTCCTGGGGGGTATATTCCCTGTTATCAATCTTTACTATATAGTTAGAGCCCATCCGTCTCTTGATAGAAGTAATAATCTGGTTAAAACTAGCAGGATTATTCCTCTCCCCATAGGAACTTCTCTCCATCCTTTTATTGATAGAAAAGAGGGCTTTTTCGGGATTTACCGTTGCCTGTTTCTTAGCTAACTGACCTACCAGAGGTCTCCAATCCGGGGTAAAGGCTACCACTGATGGAGTCAAGGGGTTACCGTCAGCATTAGGTATAACCTTAGGCTTTCCCCTCTCCATAATGGCTACTACTGAATTAGTAGTCCCTAAGTCAATCCCTACTACTCTACCCATGTTTCCTTTTGTAGTGGTCGAGCTTGCTCGACATCCCGATAAGCACCCAAGCAGAGCAAGCTCTGCCACTACAACCTCTCTTTATGGTTTTATGAGCCTAATTTGGCTAAACTGCTGAAGAAACTCCCATTTCTCCTTTCATTCTCTGTCTCCGTTCCCAGGCCCTGGTGCCTTCATCCCAGGCCTGCAGTACACCGTATCTTAGCATCGTTTCCATTCCTGCCAGGGCAGCCCGCAAATTAACCCCGATTAAGGGTATTCCTGCCACTGATACGATAATATCGGCATGTATCACCAGCCCCTTATCCAGGATGCGGTCCAATAAATCTACTAAAGTTGCATGGGTATTTCTGGTTGGTTCCATTTCTAGACAAAGCTATAGGGTGGCCAGGGGCCGGTAAAGCGTACAAAAAAACCATCCATATTGTTAATCCTCTCCAGTTCTTCACCCAACTTTTTATATTTTTCCTTATCCACCAGGCAGGAGAGATTCATGAGCATATGCTTGCCCTCCTCGGCCTTCTTGGTCTTTTCTACCCGCAGATCATCTGCCCAGGGCTTAATCTGTTCATAAAATTCCTTAAAATAACGATCAGCCGCCTTTTCTAGCTCAGTTTTTAAGGCATCTTCTAGCTTCTGTTTATACATATAGGCCATTCCTCTGGGCTTCGATTTTATATCCTCATCTAATTTCTTAATTTCAGGGGTGATCTGGGCAATTTTTTGCCCGATAATTTTGGGGTTCCAAAGGATCTGTACCCCATACTCCTCCTTTCCTTTCAGCCTCGCTACCTTTACCTTGAGATTCTCATAATCTCCTTTTAGCCACTCTATCAGGTTTTGCTCAGGGGTTTGACCGTTTACAGCTTTGATAATAGTGTCAAAGCCTAAAGGTATCACGGTACTAAATCTCTGAGCTGTCCTTTCCAAGACTTCTTGATGCGTCATTACCCATCCCTTGACTATTTCACTATCTTCTGAAGCGTAAGGTTCGGTGGAGCAATTGTGGACTAGGGCAGCCAGGTCTTTATAGGGGATAGTATACACCTCATTACCTCCTATACCGATCCGGCCAAGGCTTAACCGATCATTACTCTCCACAATACAATAGATATATCTCCCGCTATTATTGCCATCCCCGGTATTAAATTCTTGTAACCGTTCACTGGGACTGTCACCCTGAGCGGGGCGAAGGGTCTCCGGCGAAAGAGATTCTTCGCTTTCGCTCAGAATGACATCGTGGGCAATGTGTGGGTGAACGGTTACAAATTCTTTTTGCGGGGTTAGAAAACCCTGCCTATCGCCGGGTACCAATTCATAGGATGGATGGGGAAAATCTTTATCCCACTGAGTTTCATTGCTGCAAGTTATAATTCCGGGCTTCCCAGTCTCTGGCAATATTTCTTCTATTGTCTCTGATATAGCATTTCTCACTGATTCTCTAATTTTTGAGACAAAACTGCTCTTGACAGTTTGCTTTACCAGGGACTTGATCTCCCCAGCCATATCCTCTATCTCATCTTTGATTATTCTCTCTATTAACACCTTTAGCGGCGATACTTCCCTCTCCATTCTGAATATCCCTTCTTTAAAAATAAAAACCCCACATGTCAAAGCTCAAATATTTTGGCATTTGGATTTTGAACTTTGGATTTATCATCAAGCCCGCTTTTCTCTGGCTTTTTCTTCCCACCGTTCTGGGTTAACAAACTGGTCTATAACTTCATCTACAATGCTGTCCAGGCCATCTCTCACACCCTGAACCGCCTCAGTAATCCCTTGCTCTTCTTTGATCTGGTCAATGGCGGTATCCAGGTCCAACAAGGCCTCTCCTAATCGTTCAATCTCTTTCTCGGTCAAGCTGCCTCCCTCCATGCGTCTGAAGGCCTGGAGCCTCAACGCATCTCTGATTATCTCCACCAGGGCTAGAACTAGACCTAAGACCCCATGTCGCAAATTATCCTGATCAATATCAATAGGCATAATCTTCGTTATTTTTCTATAGTGATCTCTAGTATCCCATTTTTATAAACTTTTTTGAGATCGCCTTTAGGGGTACAAGCCAGGTTGATTTCCCGGTGATATTTACGCTGGGAGCTATTGACAGATATGAATACCCTGGCACCCTCCAGATCAACCTTAATATCCTTTTCTTCTATCCCGGGCAATTCCGCGATTACCCTCCAATAATCTCCTTCATCAAAGAGCTCTACTGGAACCTCCTTAGGGGTTGCAACCGTCGGTCTTGATCGGTAGATTTCTCCTTCCTTTTCAGTCAATCCTTTCCCCTTTAACCTGGCCTCAACCTCCGCATCTATCACTTTCAACCTATCCTGGAAGGCCGCCGATTTCTTCAAGCCCTTGATCAAGCCACCCAGCCCAGGAATAATATCACCTAATCCCTTAAGCACATTACCGGCTATCCCTTCAGGCTCCCGATCCTCGTCTTCTTCAGATTTTTTTATCTCTTTTTCTCCTTCTTCTCTATCCATCTCATCCATCCTTCTAATCCTTAAAAATAAAAGCCCAAATGTCAAAGCTCAAATATTTTGGCATCTGGATTTTGAACTTTGGATTTATCCTTCTAATCCTTTGGAGCTTTCCATCCACAGAGATAACACCCATTTTCTTGTAGTTGGTCGGTTATCACCCGGGCTCCGCAGCGGGGACAATTTGTCTTATAAGGATTTGGCCTATCCCTGGTTTCTTGATTGGCCGGTTTAATTTTATCTTCAGTCCCCTGCCAGTTGCATACATAACACCCCTTCTTGATCAATTCCCTTTTTACTACCTGCTTTCCGCAATTGGGACACCTTATCCAGTAGGTATTTCTGGCCTCTCTTTCCCTCTGCTGACAGGCATATTTATCAATTTCATTTAAAAGGGCTCCTGGGATGGAAAAGAATTCTAAAACCATTTCGACACCTTCTTTACCTCTCAGACCAGTAATTAAGTTGCCTCACATCATTGATGGGGCGGCTTTTTGGGCCAGGGTCTTGGCCTTGGCACTTATCCATCCACACCAGGGGCAGCCGGTGCTAATAAGCTCCTCTACCGGCGTCCTCTTATCACACTGCGGACAATTCTCTTTACCTATCCGGGCTTCTTGCCAGGCTGAGGTTTCATAATTAGTCCCCGAGGGAAACTCTAAGCCATATCTAGCTGCGGTCTCGAAAGAAGCCAGAGCCGCCCTTATCTTGATACCCAGCAACTCTACTCCAGCCAGGGAAACAGTTATATCGGCATTGATCACCAATCCCTTATCCAGTATCCTATCTATTACATCTACTAAGGTACTGCTGGAGTTTCTGCTGGCTTCTAGGACCATCTTTGCTTACCTCATCGGAATAGTCATTTCACTGAATAGATAAACATCTCTATCTTCAGGCGCTTTTTATTACCTCCTCGACCGGATCATACATCATCGCGGCAAGATCGTTCAATCTTTCTCTCTCCTTTATTTCATGGGGGAATAAGGGAATTTCGGAAACCAGATACCGGGCAAAGTTATCTCTTATTGCCTTAACATACTTTTGTTGTTCATTCCGTTTGAAGGAGCAAAAACTACAATCCGTTGGGGGAATGACCATATTGATAATGATATGGTGGCAGGGTATCTTCAGTCTACTAAGGCCTGATAGAAGTCTTTCCATCTCCAACACACCCATGGCCTCAGGGATGGTTATTGCCACAAACTCACTCCTGAGGGGGTCTGTAAGCGCTTCCTGTATCTTTCTTGTATTTTTGGACTGTTTTAGCAAATTTTCAGCCACCTTGGTTAGGCGTACCATCCCCTTGTATTTCAATATTATCTTGAAGAGGGTTTTTAACCAATCCCGGATCAGATCAGGCAGTTCCAGGAAGCGGAGTAGATGTCCAGTAGCAGCCGAGTCCAGGATAAACAGATCAAATTCCCGGGCATCTCTGAGATCTATAATCTTATCCAGGGCCATGATCTCATCTAACCCAGGAGGCGCAAGGGAAATAAGCTCAGTCATTACCTCCCGATCAAACTTGACATCTATTCCTCCGGCCAAGAACCTATCAAACATTTCATTTATATCATCTCTGTATTCCTCTTTAAAATCCTCCAGTAATTTAGCGGCATTTATCTCCAGGGCATAAAGATTGTCTACCTCTTCTATAGGGGTAATCTTATCCCCTATGGGCGGGTCGGTAGAGAAGGCCAGGACTTTTTTGCTACGCTCCTCTCTGGCTAGCCATAAGGCCGTAGCGGCAGCCAGGGAAGTCTTGCCTACCCCGCCTTTGCCCCCAAAAAGGATGAATTCACGATTTAAGGGGGCTTTTCCTGAAAATGGTTTTTGCGGGGTTAGAAAACCCCGCCTATCGATATGCGGTACATTCCTATCCCACATATTTTCATCATCCTTTGTGAGCCGAGGGCTCATGAATGTTTCCCCATTTCCTTGCAATATCTCAATAAATTTCTTTAGGGTCCCTATCCCCCTAACTTCGGCAGGGAATAAAGGCATTTTAAGGAGATTATAAAGAGCGAACTTCTCTCCATCTCTCTTATATACTTCTCCTTTTCTCTTATTCTGGACAGACAGGAAGGACAATCTACCCCCTCATCAATAATAACTCGGTTAGCAATAATACTTTTAACAGAAATCTTATAATCTTTCAAAACCGCCAAAAGCCGTTCGGTCTCATATATACTCATTGGTTCTGGAATAGTAACCGGGACAAACTCCGTTATTTTTTTATCCATAAGAAGGTTTTTCACCCTGCCGATATCCCTGGTCATCATCTCAATAAACTCATCGGCATCATCTTTGACATACCTCCTACCGGTGAAATGCGTCCCCATATAGCGGTGCTTTTCCTGCATCAGATCGAAGACCTTGATCCACTTTTCCATCTGTTCGGGCAGGGCCAATAGATTAATGGTATGCCCGGTAGGAGCCGTATCCAGTATAATCAGATCATACTGTCCATTCTTAAGGATATTGGCAATCTCTATGATGGCCATAACTTCATCCAGTCCGGGTAATGAGAGGGAGAAGAAATCGGCTATATCCTGTTGGTCAAAGTAAGTGCCACGATCAGCCAGTTTCTTGATTGCCTTCTCGTGTCTCTGTTTGAAATCTTCCAGCAATTTCGGGGCATTTATCTCTAGCCCCCACAGATTTTCTATACCGTTGACGGGTATAAGCTCGTCCCCAATGAAGACCCCGAAACTATCCCCCAGGGAATGGGCCGGGTCAGTAGATACGGCCAGTATTTTTTTATTTTTGCTGGATTGGGCTCGATATATTGCAGTGGCTGCCGCAAAGGTGGTCTTGCCACTCCCGCCTTTCCCCCCGAAGAGTATCAATTGCAGCTCCTGGTTTTCTAAAAAGCCTGGCCCTTGATGTGGCATTAGTCTCGTTCCTTTATCTCTTAAATTATATTTAGGACGCAGATTCACGCAGATAACTATTCTCTATGAGCGCAAACATTCAGCTATGCCTCTGCGTCCTCGGTATCTATCCGTTTCCGGAGCCTTTTACGCTTAAAATCGACAAGGGTACCCTCTTCATCCATATTGACCTCATAAGTTGCCAGGATATCCATTCCATCAGGGATGGAATGTTTTTCCACCAACTCCACAGAGACAACCCAGGTACCATTATGCCTGGTGACTCCCAGGGTAGTGGACAATTTTAAGCCGGTGATTTTGTTGAGTTGTTCCCGGGCCCGTAGAATTAATTGATCTAAAGATAAAACCATCTTCTTTCCTCCTTGTTATTTTCCCTTATGCTTATGAGAATATTGAGGGCACGGATTTATCCGCTCCCTCGATAGTACGAATAAAATTCGTGTCCACATTTTTTTATTTTTTATTTATTTCTCGTGCTAGCGAGCAGCCTCAGCGTATCTCTGGCTGGTCTTTGTCCCACACTCTGGGCAGTAAGGATAATAGGAATAAAAACGCCAGGTAGTGTTACAGCCAGGACATTCTATAGTAAGCTTCTCGCCGCATTGGGTGCAATACTTTAACCCACTCGCGGTTATACTCCCGCATCTGAGGCATTTAAAGGGTCCTGTTCTTGATGCTGGTCTAATCTTTGCCTCCATCTTCTCACCCCCCTTCCTTTTCTTTATATCTCCTGATCTCTTCTAATTTCTCCATTAGTTTGCCCTCGCTTTTTTCATATTCCTCTTCCGTTATCTCATCCATCTCAAGGCGCATCTGGAGTTCTAGCAGCTCTTCGTGAATTTTGGGTTCATCAGTCATTTCCCTTTCTACCATTTCCTTAACCTTTCCCCCAATCCACATCAGCCCCTTTAGAGGAATGAAAAAGGGGAATAATATGTCCAGGAAACCTAAGCCCATATCTTCTTGGTTTGCCATCTTCTCCTCCTTTTATTCCCAGGTAACGGTTAAATCCACAAAATTGCAGGGCGGTACCGGGCCGACATACTTAAGCTTTATTCTCTCCTGACCTTCAGCCGCTAATTTATTTACTTGATTATCGAAATCTTCCATGGCATCAGTATTTACTAAGAAGGCAGCATTCATTATCATCCGGTCGCCAAGGGGCTTATTGGTCCGGTAATCGGCTGCTATCTTTTTTAGGGCAGTTAAGAGAGCCTTCCCCTCCTTTTCCCTTTTTGCCTCCAATCTGGATTGCACCATCTCTCCCAGGGCAATTCTCTCATCACGGGTCTGGAGAGGGGGTCTGGCTTCTATCTTTTTCTTTAGTATTCTAATCTCCTTGTTTTCCTGAATGATTTCCCCAAAGATCAAACTCATATCAGCCCATAAGGCCTTTACGCCAAGCTCTACCTTGTTCTCCATTGTCTGGAGTAGACCCTCTAATTCCTTATATCTTCCCCGTAAAACCTTCTCTTTGATCCTCTGCTCGGCAGAAACCCCGTCTTTACTCTCTGCAATGGTCCCAAACCTCACCGGCAAAACAGTATAATCCCCCATTACCCTTTCCATGACCCTTTGATGGGCCAGGATATTCTCCCGGGAGATAGGATATTGCGTGACAGGAGAATTACTGATGACCGCGGCCTGACCTTGATAACAAAGGGTATATACCTCGTCCCCCCGACCGCCAATACCCATAAGGCCAAAGTTTCTCTCTTGATCCGTCCCTATTACGCAATAAATATATCTTCCTTCT
>Ga0156295_1083_pt1 | contig 33582 bp, 36 predicted proteins | sample RifCSPlowO2_12_FD_107943 | JGI IMG/M metagenome (GOLD analysis project Ga0156295, IMG submission 107943) | Nitrospinae bacterium RIFCSPLOWO2_12_FULL_45_22 | reverse complement strand
ATACGGGAGTCCTTACCTTAGAAGTCTTTAATGAGGCGGATTTTTTTAGCTCTTATACCCTGGTCAAAAAATATCTGGATACCGTTTAAAGCTCGTGATCGTGTCCGTTGTAAGCAGTAACGGTCACGGATTACGGACACGTCCCCCGTGCTTTGTGGCGTTGTGGTTAATTTTTGTGCCTTCTGTGCCTTTTTGTGGCTATACCTGAACCATTCCGATTTTCTTGTGGTCATATCGGATTTTCAAAGTTGAGGGCAGATCCATGAGTAATCCAGAAGAGATAATAAGCGAGATCATTAGACAAATAAAACCAGTGGATAAAAGATGGGCAGAGAGAGCAAAGGCCCATCTAGCTCAACAGGCCCGGCCCATTGGCTCTCTAGGCCGGTTAGAAGAATTGGCTATCAAGATAGTAGCTATCCAAAAATCTCTGGAACCCAGACTAGATCGCAGGGTAGTATTGGTAATGGCTGGGGATCATGGAGTAGTAGAAGAAGGAGTCAGTGCCTTTTCGCAGGAAGTTACTGCCCAGATGGTAGCAAACTTTGTCAAACAAGGGGCCTCTATCAATGTCCTGGCTAACCAGGTCAATGCCAGGGTAATAGTAGTAGACCTGGGCGTAGCGGCTGACCTGTCTGGGCAGGCCGGCGTGGTGCACAAGAAGGTAGATCGGGGTACCAGGAATTTTACTCAAGGGCCAGCTATGAACCGTGACCAGGCACTTCAATCTATAATCAATGGTATAGAGGTCTTTCAAGAGACCGATAGGGCAATAGGTATACATATCCTTTTAACGGGCGATATGGGTATCGGTAACACTACCCCATCCAGTGCGGTTATAGCGGCTGCGAGTGGTTACCTGGCCAGCGAAGTAGTGGGCCGGGGCACCGGGATAGATGATGCTGGCCTGAGGAGAAAGATTGCTGCCGTAGAGAAGGGCTTGAGACATAACCAGCCCCATAGTAAAGACCCCATAGATATCCTGACCAAGGTAGGTGGCTTTGAGCTAGGGGGATTGTGCGGGGCTATCCTGGCTGCGGCGGCTAAAGGGGTCCCCATGCTGGTAGATGGTTTTATCTCCACTGCCAGCCTGGTATTGGCCTATCTCTTCCAGGAAAGGGTATTGGATTATATCTTTGCCAGCCACCTATCCAATGAGCAGGGACATCAGCGGGCCCTGGAATATTTGCGCTTACAACCCATCCTTGATCTAGGGCTCAGACTGGGAGAAGGTACTGGTGCAGCCCTGGCCTTACCTGTTATAGATGCAGCCCTGAGGGTCTTCCGGGAAGTTGCCCCTTTTGATGCTGCCCGGGTAACGGTTGGCCAAGAAAAAGACCGCCCCCGTATAATTTAATTGCATAGAAATTTTCATTTTAATAATGCGGTTTTGTGGTAATCGCCTGCCTGTGCCGTGCCTCCGGCACAGGCAGGGTAGTGGCAGAGCTTGCTCTGCAAATAAAGTCGAACAAGCTCGACCACTACAAATTTATTACATAGCCTTTATGACAAAGAATAGCCACACCCTTTTCATTTGGAACCACAGATTTCACAGATGACACAGATTTTTAGAAGATTTTTTGGCAGCTTATACCTGGTGTTAGCCTCGTCTCCTTATGGCATGGTACACTGTAGACATTGAGGTGTTTCGTGATTCACATCATACGCTCTCGCGCTACTAAGCAGCAAATGGATGAAATGATTCAGGCGCTTGGCACGTATATCAAACTGGCGGTCGATATCCGATGTGGTATTTTGGCTGGTGGCGGGGCACTGCACGCTGATTGTGAATCAGCCTTACTGGAAGATGGTAGCCAACAAGAAGATGTTTGGGGTGCAGACTGGAGTCCATCTTCACAACAAGTCACCTACGAATCGCTCATCAACATTCGCCCGCGTCAGAATAACCCCTCACTTGAAATCCTTGATCCGGCGATTCGACAACGCGTAGCCGAGATCACTCTTCAATTATTAGGTGGCATATGAGAGACTGGATAGTTGTCCGTGAACGCTATTTGCGTGATGACCTCCCTGTTCGTTTAGGTGGACTGGCGGCAAACTTGAGTCGAATCAAGTCATTTGCCAGCCACTATGCGAATCATGAGGCAGTTGAAAGCATACTGGATGAAAGCAAGTTTTTTATCGAGTGGACCGCGCCGGAGGTTGAAATCGATATAGCTGCCGAATTGGTCGAGTTGCAGATTCAGCTAGCGTGTTGGCAACGCAGATGGACAAGCATTTGGGCTGACCCTGTGCAACGCAATAGGGTTGCTGAACAGTCAAGTGTATGGTCAAAACGCATATTGGATCTATCGGGCTTGTTGTCCTGACATGACGTGGCCATACCTGTCTGCCCTGCCTGCAGCAGGCAGGCGTGAACGTTGCACCACCGGGGGCGACGGAGGCGGTCAGAGCAACCGCCTCCTTGCGTTAAGTGTTCGCGCCATTCTTAAATGGCTGCAACAACACAGATAAAGAACCCTCGTCCGGTGTTCGTTGTCCGCCGCCGTCAGTAAACAGCAACGGACGGCAGACAATGGCGTACGGGCTGATGTGATAACAAAAGGAGGAAGCAAGATATGGTGGTGCCAACAATACTGATTCCTGGTATAAAGGGAACAACCCTGGTAAATACAAATACCCTTGATTTTGATACTATCTGGTCAGGTATTCAGAGCAAGTTTGAGAGCATTTATGACTTAGAATTAAAGAAGGATGTGAGATTTGAGGTTGAGCCAGGGGCCATTATTGAACGTTCTGATGTAGAAGACCTGGCCTATCGGGAAGCGGTTATTATTATTAATCGTAAAACAGAGAGTCCTATTTACATCTTCGGCTATGACTGGCGGAAATCCTGTGCTGATAATGGGAGGCGATTGAGAGACTATGTCAATTATCTAAGAGAAAAAATCGAGACAGATAAATTCAACTTTTTGACCCACAGTATGGGTGGGATGGTGTTTTCATGCTATTTGAAGGAGCTGGCAGGCAACTATGATATAATAGATCATGCGATATTAACAGCCTGTCCCTTCGAGGGCTCGATAAATGCCCTTATTTCCCTGATAGTAGGAGAAGGCGGTTTCAAATTTCCATTATTTAATTCCAACGATGAGTTCCGCAAAATCGCCCGAACTTTCCCTTCGGTTTATGAATTATTGCCAGTTTACCACGGGGCAATCACATTTAGCTCCGGTGAACAATTTGATTTATACAATCCAAACCATTGGCAAAGTAATATTTCAAGCAACCCAATATTTTTGGACAGGTTGTCTCAATTAAAAAATTTCAGACAAACAAATCCGGCAATGGTTAAATTGAATCAACTCCCGGCTGAGGCAAAGGGAAAATTCTTAGTTATCATCGGTGATGGTGAGGGCACTAAGAATAAGATAATCATTCAACCACAGGACCCAAGAGACAGGGTGAAAAACCTTTTTGATTTCGATCAGCCTGAGACCCCAAATGGTGATGGCACGGTACCATTTGAAAGCTCAACTATCTACAAAGACGATATTTTAACCATTGCCATTAAAAGCAAATGGTACGATAAAGCAACGCATGGTTTCTTTTTAAATGATGGTCGAGTCCAAACTATAATTAATCGCTTTTTAAAAGATGATACCGGATACCGCGAATGGTGGTCAGATATTGGGGATTCAGTTAGAAAAGTTTGAAGAGATGTTTAACTATTAGCGATCAGCAAGAGCAAATAGGAAGGAGGGATACACATATGAAGGGCAAAATTTCAATATACAGATTATTAGTAACAGGTTTTTCACTCCTATTGACCCTAGCAATCCCATTCGCAGGAAGTAGAGCTGAACTTCCCTTGGAGGTCCAGATACTCCCCAGGGAAGTAACCACCCAACCCTTTGAATTTTCCATTACAGTCAAGGTGCAGCCGGATATCAATTCTCTATTTTCTTTCAATCTCTTACTGAACGACCAAGATATAACATTCGCTTTAATAGTCCCCGCACTACGGCTCCCTGAATCAAGAATAGCTACGTTCCCAGATGCAAATACCTTAAAAATTGTTGTGCCTGGCGTATCTCTTCCTAATGGGACTCACAAAGTCGAGGTAAAGGTCGGTAATTCGACTGGAGAAACAGCCAGTGATAGCGTGACATACATCATTGGAGAACAGCCCCCCACTCAGCCTTCTTCGATCTCTTTTTCTACAGATGTAAAGCCTATTTTTGACAGCCGCTGTGCTATAACGGGCTGCCATGCTGGACCAAATCCTCAGCAAGGCATGAACTTATCCACTCCTTTTGACACAACAGTCGGAGCCGTGGGAGTCCCCAGCCGAGAACTTCCCTCTATGCTTCGGATAAATCCTGGAAACCCAGATAATAGCTATTTGGTTCACAAGATCCAGGGTACCCAAGAACAGGCAGGAGGTTTTGGAGCAAGAATGCCTTTTGGAGGTCCTTTTCTTACCAATGAGCAGATTCAAACTATAAGAGAGTGGATAAGCCAAGGAGCCAAAAATAATTAGCGGACCTTCATCCCAAACTGATAAGGAAAAGAACTACAAACCTTCCACCATTCCCTTGACTGAAGTTCCAGGGGAGAAGAGGCATTTGTCAAGGCCCGCAGGAGAAAATAAACCCCCTGTTGTGGTGATCACCACAATCCCAAATTATGCGGGAATTTGTACTTCGTTATGCCGAAAACAATCTACAGTATGATCATTCACCATCCCGGTCGCCTGCATGAAGGCATAGCAGATTGTTGAGCCCACAAATTTGAGCCCCTTCTTGATTAAATCTTTACTCATGGTATCTGATTCTAGTGTCTTGGAAGGGACTTCTTTCAATGCTTTCCAGGCATTCCTCTTCGGTTTGCCGCCTACAAATTGCCAAATATAGGCATCAAAACTGCCGAACTCTTTCTGAATAGCGAAGACTGCTTTGGCATTTTGAATAGTCGCCGTAATTTTAAGTCTATTCCGTATAATTCCCTTATTTGAAAGAAGCTCCTCTACCTTTCTCTCATCATATTCAGCAATCCTCCTGATATCAAACTCATCAAATGCTTTTCTATAATTGTCGCGTTTTCTGAGGATGGTCAACCAACTCAAACCTGCTTGTACACCCTCTAAAATAAGAAATTCAAATAGCTTTCGGTCATCATGCTCAGGGGTACCCCATTCTTTATCATGATAATCTATATAAAGCGGATCCGTTGTTGCCCACTCACATCTTTTTTGCATCTTTCTCCTCAATAACCTTACGAATTTCGGCCAAGTCGAATTGAAAGAGGATGCAGTAGATTTAGGTTCCTCGTGCCTGTATAGGTGGTATAGTTCATTTTTCCGTTGCTATTTTTAGCGGGCAGTATAGCCACCGTCCACTACTAAGGCACTGCCAGTAACAAAAGAAGACTCATCGGAGGCCAGATATAGGGCTGCATAAGCGATATCCTCTGGCTTGCCTAAACGGCCAATGGGGTGTAGGGCAACAAATTGCTGTTTAATGGCTTCTATATTTCCACCCCACATCTCTAAGATACGCTCCATCATAGAGGTTTCAATGGCACCAGGGCAGATACAATTAACCCTGATATTATAGTGGGCATAGTCTATAGCCATATTCTTGGTTAGGATAACTACACCACCTTTAGAGGCATTATACGCCCCCAGGTTATTGAAACCCACCAACCCGGCAATAGAAGCAGTATTAATAATAGAGCCCCCACCCACTTTTATCATCTCCGGGATGGTATATTTAGAGCAGAGGAATATCCCTTTTAGATTGGTGTTCATGATCCGGTCCCAATCTTCCTCACTGGTTTCAGTAATCAAGGCGCTTAACTCGATACCGGCATTATTAAAGAGAATATTGATCTGGCCAAAGGCTTCTAGAGTAGCGTTGACCATAGCCTGGACTTGATCGGCCCTGGAAACATCGGCCTTAACCATAATAGCTTCACCACCACTGGACTTGATCATATTGATTGTTTCCTGGCAACCTTCCGTGAAGATATCGCTGGCTACTACTTTAGCTCCTTCCCGGGCAAAGAGCTTCGCTGTGGCCCGGCCAATACCTGAGCCAGCCCCGGTTATAATGGCTATCTTATCCTTCAGTCGCATTTTTCCCTTCCTCCTCTCCTTCGAAAAAATAGGCAAGCTTTATCGTGCCACTATGGCACGAAGACCCCAAGAAAGCGTAAAACGTAAAGCTAAAGGTGCAAAGCTGAGGAATAATTACTTTAGTTTTGCACTTTGCGCTTTACGTTTTGAGCCTATTAGTGCCTTAGTGTCTTGGTGGCTGAACGGTTACAAAAATAGAACCTGACTTACTGAAAGCCTCTCCCTCCTTAAAGCCATCAATAGTTCCTGGAACTCATCGGGTAAAGGGGCATGGAATTCCATATATTCCCCTCTCTTAGGATGGATAAAACCTAAAGTAGCAGCATGTAGGGCCTGTCCTTTTAATCCCTTAATCTTTTCTTGTAACTCTGGCGAATAGTCCTTTATTACCAGTTTCCTGCCATAGACCAGATCGCCCACGATAGGATATTTCAGGTAAGCCATATGGGCGCGGATCTGGTGGGTCCTACCGGTTTTTAGAACGATTTTAAGCAAGGTAAAGTCTCTGAAACGTTCCTGTACTCGATATAGAGTAATAGCGGGTCTCCCCTTTATCCTATTAGGCCACATTTTCTTCCGGTGCAAGGGATGGCGGCCAATGGGTATATTTATCTCTCCCTGGTCTTTAAGCATTTCTCCTTTGACTAAGGCCAGATATTCCCGTTTTATAGTCCGTTTTTGCCATTGCTTAGCCAGTTGCTGATGGGTATAATCATCCTTGGCCACTACCAATAACCCGGAGGTATCCTTATCCAGCCGATGGACGATCCCGGGCCTCTCTTGCCCCCCGATCCCTGACAGGTCGTGGCAGTGAAATAATAAGGCATTTACTAAAGTCCCGGTATAATTCCCGGCCGCTGGATGCACCACCATTCCCCAGGTCTTATTTATCACCAGCAAGGAATCATCTTCATAAACAATATCCAGGGGTATAGGTTCTGACTGGATCTTTGATTCCGTGGGTGGAGGGACGACTACCTCTATCTGGTCTCCTTCTTTGAGTTTATGGTGGGCCTTTACCAAAGATTGATTAACGGTGACCCTACCTGCTCTAATCAACCGCTGGATCTGGGCCCGGGATAAAGAGATATCCTGTTTGGCTAAAAAGAGGTCTAGCCTCTGGCCTGTTTCTGTATTAGTGGAGACTAATTGGTAAACTTTATTCAAGATTCCTAATTTGACATTGTCACATTAGACATTAGGTAGATAAATCCTAAATTCTAAATCCTAAACAAATTCAAATGACCAAAATTCAAAAGTTTAAAATGGTTTTGACATTTGGATTTAGGCTTTTGATATTGTTTAGGGTTTAGTGCTTGGGATTTAGAGTTTGTTAAGCCGGGTTGCTCTCAGTAAATGTGACAATGTCAAGCTAATAAGGGCTTTAATCCATACTTTTTATTATAGGAATAACCAGTTTATCACCCTTATCAAGTCGTGCTAAATCTTTGTCAGGGTTATATTTCCTCACGAGCCAGTAAGGGATCTGATAGACATTCTGGCAAAGATACCATACATTTTCCTTCTCTTTAAGAGTATGGGTAACAGTTTTCTTTACCTGGTGGTTAGCTAAGAATTTCTCTTGAAGGGCCTTGTGATACTCGAACCGGCGATTCCTGAAATCTTCTATATCCACCCGGGAAAATATCACCTTGATACGTTGATTCACTTTGATAGGTTGCCGGGGCCGCAGTCCATTTAAGCGTCGCAGTTTCTGAACCGGTATATCACACCAGCCAGCAAAGTGTTCCAAAGTCTCCTGGGGCTCAACCATCACCCAGCCCATGTTAAACCCCTTTTTATTTGTTATCGTTTTAATAGGCATTGGTTTTATTGGCTTTATCTCGGCTTTCAGATTATCCTTTTTTTTGCTCCTCCTTTTGTCCGGGCCAGGATGATTACTTTCTTCTGGCATTTGACGTCCCAGATTTTCCGGGGGAGTGGCTGCAGCCAAAATAGTCTCTGAGACCCTTGGGGAGATAGATTGGGGCAAGCGAATAGTCTGGCCTACCCTGATAAAAGAAGATCTACCTATCCCATTTATCTCTTTAAGTCCTTTAAGGCTAACTTTGAAGTTTTTGGCGATAGATAATAAAGTATCCCCTTTCTTTACCCGGTATCTGGTAAGACTTTTAGGCTGATTATATCTCTTCTGGGCAGGTATTCGAGCATAGAGCTGATTCAGGTCAGGACCTATATTTATAGGTACCCTCAACTGAAACCCTTTAGGTATATAGACTTGCGATTCCAGGACAGGTAAGAGCAATGAGGGGTTATAAGTTCCTATTTCTTTGTCAGTTAAAGAAAAATAGCGTTTAATATCGGCAATATCTAAATAGTCCGGGAGAGTAATCGTGCGGTACTGCAAAGGGGGCTCAATCTTTAGATCGCCAAAATATCTCCTATAGTCCTGAGCAACCCTTAGTGCAGCTAAAAATTCAGCATAAAAATTCTTGGAGGCATAACCAAAGGCCGGGCTCTGGTAGCGGGCGATAATGGACGCCAGGTTACTGCTCCCGGTACGGTTTACTGCCCTCAGTATCCCAGGCAGACCGTGATTATAAGCCGTTATAGCCAGGGGCCAATTGCCCAGATAATAATAATTTTTCTTTAGTAGTTTAGCCGCAGCCCGGCTCGAGAGAAGCGGGTCCAGCCTCTCATCAATGTAAGGGTCTATCCGCAAAAATAGTTTCCCGGTAGAGTGGACAAATTGCCAGATACCAGCAGCACCAACTCTGGAGTATGCCTTGTAGTTAAAAGAAGATTCTACATGAGGTAAGTAGGTTAATTCCAGGGGAAGGCCCTCTTCAGCAAATACCTTCTTCATCCACGATTGATAGCGTCCTGAGCGGATAAGGCCCTCTTCAAACTTGTCTTTTATCCCCCACTGACAGTGGACATTCTGGGAGGCCCACAAAAACTTTCTACTACCCTTAATATACAGAAATTTTTGATAAATGGTCCTCTCCTTATGATTTAATTGAGAGGGCTTAAATTGCTTATAATGGATAGCTCTCAGGATTTGACTATATTTCCATTGAGCGGCTTTTATCTTTCGGGCCTTTATTCGTCCATCAAGGCTGTTAGGATCAAAGTCTATAACCTCATAGATGATCTCCGGATAATTAAAGTCATGGATAATTGCCTGATAAGAGTTATATTGGATAAATATTTTCTCCCAGAAAGAGACCTTCCCCTCCAGGCCTTTAAGTAATGGGAACAGATCATGCTTTGAGCCCTCTTTTGCCCCAGCGCTATAGCAAGGATTAAATAATACCGCACAAAGGAGAACCACCTTAGGTAGGTATTGGCAAAAAACAGCCCTTAGCCTGCCCATTTCTTCCTCCCCCTAACCGCCCCCTCAGCTTTGCACCTTTAGCTTTGCGTTTTACGCTTTCTTGGGGTCTTTGTGCCTTTGTGGCAGTGAAAGGTTACCCGGGCGAATGCTTACTTAAAATATATCGTCCAGAAAATAGTAGAAAATCAGTACTAAAATAGAATACTTCTTTATCATAGGTAGGGAGCTTTTTCAAGATTTTTTTGAGAATTCCTCTTTTCCTTTGTTTAGGACAATGAGGATCACACCAGCAAATATCCGCTGGTAAGTCTTTACCCCTTCGCGCGAGAGATTAAATCCTCCAGGAAAAGCTCAGTATAATATGAGCCGATGTCGTCAATATTGTGGGCATCACTATTGGCCAGGAGGAGGAGTTGGTACTTATGGGCTATTTCTTTAACTTTCTGTTTATCTATATGCCAGTCATGCAAAGGGTTGTATAGTTCTATACCATGCAAGTCTGCCATACCATCGTAATAATCGCCAGGATACCCTGGATGAGCTAAAAAGCGAAAGGTTATTGTATCATCCAGGTAAAGTTCTACAATCTGCACTGGCCAGACATTAATCTCCTGCCCAGGTATAATAAGAACCTCACTAGAGAAACTATGCTTCACTATCTCTTTTACTTTATAGCCATAATCACTATTATGATGTTCTGTGATAGCAATACCATCCAATCCCTTGGCCTTAATACTTGCAACTAATTTAGCTATAAAATTGATACTTATCTCTGAGTACCGTATCAATTCAAAACAATGGGTATGGAGATCTAGCTTCAAGCGCCTCATGACAATACTTCAATCGTAAGTATTCACCAAACCAAAGACATTCTAACCTAGAAATTACCGTTGGGAAATAACCTCCTCTATTTGTAAACTATGATATAATAAAAAGTCAAATATTTCTTGTAATCCCTCAGTTATGGGTGGCAAAAATTGCTACCCTGAATACCAAATATAGTTAGTAGTAGATGGTATTTGAAGAACTAGGGGGAAAAGGATTGGCATGGTGTTGTGAAAATGAACCGAGGCAGTAATATCTCAGAGGATCTGGTTATGAATCGATTATTGGCAGGTATAGTAGAAGCGAAGAGCGAACAGATTGCCCTAAATTTTGTTAATGAGGTACGGAAGCTTAAGCATTATAAATTATTAGAGTTTGATGAAGTTTATAAACGAGGTAATGCCTTTTTGGATGCCTTTCTGGCTTCCATCAGAGAAAATGAGATAGCCCCTTTCTTATCTTATATGAGCAAGATTTCTGGGGAGAGGTCTTTGCAAGGCTATAAGCTGGATGAGACCTTGACCGCCTTTAAAGTTTTGGAAGAAAATGTCTGGCACAGTGTTATGCAAGACGCCCCTAACCAGGATATCCCTAAGCTGCTAAAGATTGCCAACCATGTCCTGGGAGTAGGGAAAGACCAATTGGCCAGGGTCTATCTAAATTTACGGATCAAGACAGAGAATAAATTAAAAAGGGCTTACAAGAAGCTAAGGAATACTCAAGCCCAGTTGATTCATGCGGAAAAGATGGCTTCTCTGGGGCAGCTAGTCGCCGGGGTAGCCCATGAGCTGAATAACCCGATAAATTTCATCTATAGTAACCTGGATCATCTCCGAGATTATATTAATAGACTAAAGCGGGTGCTACAGTTTTATTCCATAACTATCCCTTCTAATAGAGCCGACGTAGAGTTGATCGAGAAGACCAAGAACGAGGTTGAACTGGACTTCATCCTAAAGGATTTAGATAAACTGATTCAGGCTTTCTATGATGGGGCAGAACGTACCAAGGAACTAGTCTGGAACCTGAGGAGTTTTTCCCGGAGAGATGAGAAGGAACCTCATGAGGTAGATATCCACGGATGTATGGAAAATACCCTTGCCCTCCTGTCCCACCTTTACAAACATAGGATTACTCTACATAAAAATTACGGCAATATACCTAAAATAATGGGATATGCTAGCCATCTAAACCAGGTGTTTATGAATCTTTTGGCCAATGCAGGTGAGGCTATCCCGGGCAAAGGCGATGTCTGGATTACTACTTGTCCCCAGGGTGATAAAGTAATAACCTCTATCAGAGATAATGGAAAGGGTATCCCTAAAAAATTTATAAACAAGATATTCGACCCTTTCTTCACTACCAAGGCCAGAGGTGAGGGTGTGGGGTTAGGTCTAAGTATTAGTTATAGTATAATTGAAAAGCATAAAGGAAAGATCTGGGTAGAAAGCCAACAAGGTATAGGTACCACCTTCACTATCGAGTTACCCATAAATGCCATTGGGGAAAAAGAGAAGGGACGGTAATTTTGTTAAAGTGCAAATCTTTCTTTACCGCCAGCTATGGCAGGGATGATAGAGATCTCATCATTGTCATTAACTTCTGTGTCCGGTCCATTTAAGAATCTTATGTCCTCTTCGTTAATATAGATATTAATGAAACGCCGCAGGTTACCATTATCGTCATAAAGCCTCTTCCTTACCTCAGGGAACTGGTGCTCTAACTCTAACAACACCTCCTTTATGGTCTTCCCCTGAACTTCCACCGCAGCTTGATTATTGGTCAGAGGCTGTAAGGGAGTGGGGATATGGATTTTTACCGTCATTAAGACCTTCTCCTTTCTTTAATCCTTAATCCAGAGCGAATATTTATTAATGAATGGTTTTCAGATAAAGACAAGACTTTGCCGCTACATTAAAATTAGATTAAGTTCAAAATAATAAATATTTGTCTCATTGTCAACTAAGTTTTTTCGTAATCTGGTTTAAGTCTACTCCTTGTGCCGCTGTGTCTCTACGGTGAACGGCTACATTTTTTTCAAAAGATACTATTGACATTTTTGAGGATTTGTTTATATTATGAATCACTGTTCAAAATATTGAAGAATTAACTAGCCGGTTGTAGCGTTACCTTACTAGTAGCTGTTGAGCGAGGGTTGTTTTTGTCATAAAAAAGTTTATAATAGATAAAGTTTATTGGGTAACGAAGAATGCCGGGGGTATTTTGTAGAGGAGTGGTGAGATATGAGAAGAGTGGGTCGTAAAGAAAGGGAGTATCGTGAGAGACGTTCGGCGGTACTGAGGGCAGCAGAGCTAATCTTTTCTAAAAAAGGTTTTCATAAATCAACTATGGCTGAAATTGCCCAGATTGCAGAGTTTGCTACTGGAACTCTTTATAACTTCTTTAAAAATAAGGCTGACCTTTATCTGACGGTAATTGAAGAAAAGAGTGAGGAACTTTTTCAATTTATCGGGAAAGAGTTGGCCAATGTCAGGGGAAGTTTGGAAGAGAAGATAACCTCGTTGATCAATGCCCATCTATCGTTTTTTGAGAAGAATAGCAATTTTTTTAAAATCTTCCTTACGCAACGAGCCGCATTTGAAGGGGTTGCACGAGATGAAATAGGAAATGAGGTACATAAGATTTACTTAAAATATGTTGATATGATAGCCGAAATTATTGAAGGGGGTATTAAACGAGGAGAACTAAAAGGACTTAATCCCAGGGAAGCCTCTTATGCCCTTCTAGGTATGTTAAACTCTATCATCATTTACTGGCTTACTTCCGACAAAAAGAAAGGCTCTTTAACACCAAAAGCCTCTGCCCTAGTAGAGATATTCTTTAAAGGAACTACTACTAATCCCTCTCCTTCGCAACCTACTTAAACCGTGATTAGTAACAGTTCACGGGGTTCAGTTAACCGGGTTAAAAATAGCGCAAAGAGTGAGCAGTAAGGTGTTAACTCCTCACGGTTCACTACTCACTCCTTACTGTATTTTATGTCTGGTTTGCGGTTATTATTAGGAAGAGATCTTCGCCAGGACTTCTGCTATTGCCTTATCAAGAATTCTTTCTGCCAAGGTTAAACCGAGCCTTTCGGAACCCTCTTTGTTATCGGTGATTACCTCACGCCGAAAGATGTCTCCCTCCGGACTGCTTACCACGCCGGTTAGATGAAGTTCAGGACCCCTAATTTCCCCTAAGGCTGCTATAGGGATCTGGCAACCACCACCCAGTCCTTTCAAAAAAGCCCTCTCTGCCGTAACTGCCAGGCAAGTATCTAGATCATTCAGGGAATGAAGGAGGGACAGCTCTTCCCAAGAATCTTCCCGAATCTCTATAGCAAGTGCCCCTTGCCCCGGGGCGGGTAGGCAGATTCCCGGATCAAGAAATTCAACAATCTTATCCCTCCAGCCCATCCGAATTAAGCCCGCCCCTGCTACCACAATACCATCTAGCTTTTCAGGCTCCAGCTTTCTGATACGGGTATCCAGGTTGCCCCTAATAGGTATGATCTCTAAATCAGGCCGATAATGGAGGAGTTGGGCTTTACGCCGCAGGCTACTAGTCCCTAACCGGGCCCTCTCTCTTAAATCTCTGAAAGAAGGGGTTGAAGTAGTAATTAGGACATCCCGCGGATCTTCCCTAACCGGGATAGCCCCAATAATCAACCCTGGTGGCAAGTCTGTAGGCAGGTCTTTCATACTATGGACTGCGAGGTCTATATAGCCCTCTAGCAGGGCTTCTTCTATTTCTTTAACAAAGAGCCCTTTCCCACCAATCTTAGCTAATGGGGCATCCAGGAGCTTATCCCCTTTAGTTCTTATTTTTACTAGCTGGATATCCAGGTCTTTATCGAGGAGACAAAGCCTTTCTCTTACCCAATGGGCCTGCTGTAATGCCAGGGCACTCCTTCTAGTGCCGATCTTTATAACTTTTTTCATTTTAGCCTAAATTATCCATTAGTCATCTGTCATTTGTTTTAATGACCATTGACTAATGACCAGTGGTTCAGTCCAGATTCCCTTCTAGATCAAAGAGGCGTTTGGTTAAATCGAGTAACTGAAAGCCGTTCGGAGACTCTATTTCCTTTTTTATATTTACGATCGGGTTATGTAATATCTTATTAATTATACTCATAGTTAAGACATTAATAGCTTCTTTATCCTTTTCAGAGAGATGATTCAATCGCCTAAGGGTTTTTTCTATCTCCTGGCTTCTTATTCTCTCCGCCTTATCCCGCAAGAGCTTTATCGTAGGAACCGCATTTAGGGTTTCTAACCACCGGATAAGGTTCAGGGTTTCTTTTCTGATTATTTCTTCTCCTCTCAGGGCTTCTTTTTCTCTTTCCTTGAGGTTAGCCTCAACTACATTATGTAAGTCGTCAATATCATATAGATAAACATTATCAATTTCGTTAATAGCCGGGTCTATATTCCTGGGTACGGCAATATCTATAAAGAACATGGGCCTATTCTTACGGGCTTTGAGGATATTAGCTATCAGGTTTTTGCCCATGATATAATGGGGTGCGGCGGTAGAACTAATAACAATATCCGTATGGGGCAATTCTTTCTCTAGTCCATCAAACCTCACTGCTTTCCCCCCCATCTCATTAGCCAACTCCTGTGCCCGGTCAAACGTTCTATTAGCAACCAGTATTGTTTCTACGCCTTGGTTTGATAGATGTCGAGCGGCCAATTCCGCCATCTCTCCAGCCCCTATGAGTAAGACAGTTTTGCCTCTCAACTCCCCAAATATTTTCTTAGCCAGTTCTACTGCAGCAAAACTGACGGAAACAGCGCTTTCACAGATACGGGTCTCAGTACGGATTAATTTAGCCACCGAGAAGGCCTTTTCAAAAACCTGGTTGAGGACTATACCAGTAGCATTGGCCTCTCTTGCCAATAAATAAGCATCCTTTACCTGCCCCAGTATCTGAGGTTCTCCTACAATCATAGAATCCATGCTGGATGATACGCGGAAGAGGTGGGTTATGGCCTCTTGATGATAGAGGGAATAAAGATATTTTTCAAACTCTCCCAGGGAAATATTATGATAGGAAGCCAGGAAGTTTTTTATAGATTGAACGGCAGCTTCTAGCTCTTTAGCCTCGGCATAGAGTTCCACTCGGTTACAGGTAGACAGGATGACTTTTTCTTTTAGTTCTGGATAATTGTTTAAATAGGCAAAGGAACTCTTTAGACTTCTTTCAGAAAAAGCCAGTTTTTCCCTTATCTCTACCGGAGCAGTCTTATGGCTTAAACCCACTAATAATACCGTCATCTATACCACATCCTCAGGCCCAGTTGAATAGCCTGATAATCTTGAATTCCATATTTAATAGGTATGGATAAGATAGGACAATGCTACGGCCACAAATCCCAGGACAGACCATCGGGCGGCCTTTCTACCACGCCACCAGCCTCTTATGCGCCCAATAAATAGGATGCCATAAATAATCCACCCAATAAGCAATGGCCAGCTCTTCAAAGGGTCCCAGCCCCAGAAAGAGCCTTTAGCGGAATGGGCCCAGATAGAACCAGCTAGCAGACCCATGGTTAATAAAGGGAATCCCCAGGCCAGGGTCTTATAACCCAGACTATCCAGAATTTCCAAAGATGGGAGCCGGTAATAAAACCCCCCGGGCCGTCTGGATTTCAATTGCCCCTCCTGGATCATATACATTATCCCTAGCCCAAAGGTCAAGGCAAAAGCAGCTATCCCCAGGAAGGCAAAGGCTATATGGACCAAAAACCAAACATTCTGTACGAGGGGTGAGAGGGGTGTGCCCTCGCCCGGGATCAATTGCGAATAGGTGATACTCAACAAAGCCAATGGCATCACAAAGGTACCCAGGGAAGGGATCTTATAACGGAACTCTACAAAGAGGTAGGTTAAAACCATTACCCAGGAGAAAAAGGCTAGTGATTCAGAGAAGTTGGCAAAGGGTAAATGGCCCATTTTCCTGGTATAAACAATAAGGTTTAAGGTATGTAAAAGCAGGCCCAATAACCCGGCCCAAAGAGCTATTGTCAGTAGCTGGTGCCGGCGATAGATCAGGAATAGAATGTGCTTTAAAGTAGCTAAGAAATAGGCAAATACTATTAGTAATGAGAGGATTGCTAGCACTTATTTCCTGCCTCCACAGGCTTTTTCTATTATTTCCTGGGCCCTTTTTCGGCCTTGCCCTTTCTGCCCTACCTTTATCAACTGGATAATATCAGATACTATCAGTGCTTGAAATATCCTTTCCCGCTGCTGCTGATCAGGCATCTCTTTTTTAAGAACCTCCCTAAGCTCCCCCATTAAATTCAAAAATTCTGCATATTCCTCTCCATATCTCTCTTCCAACTCTTCCCGGATATTCCTGGCCAAGGCAGGGCTCTTACCCCCAGTAGATATGCCGATAAGCAAATCCCCCCGTTCCACGGTTGCCGGGACAATAAAGTCACACTCTTCTGGGCTATCTACAATATTGACCAATATACCTTGTTTACGGGCCTGCTCAGCTATCTCAGAATTAGTCTGGCGGCTATCGGTAGCCCCTATAACCAGACAAGCCTCTGAAAGGTCTTCGCGAGAAAAGTTTCCTCTCCTGTAACGGATAAGTCCTTTCTGATAAAGTTCTTGCAATTCCTGGTTAAGCTCGGGGCTAATAACAAGTACCCTGGCATCGCAAGCCACCAAACTCTTTACTTTCCTCTCTGCTACTTCACCTCCGCCTACTACTACACAGAGTCTGTTCTTCAGATTAAGATAGATGGGATAATAGTGGGTCATCTGGAGGCATGTCCGTGATATATCTTTTTTAGCTCTTTTATCATCTTGATCCGTTCCTCGGCCATCCGGTCAGCCGCTTCGTGGGTAGGGATTCGCTCCCTCTTGGATATAGTAATCACCCGGGCGACATTATCATATATCTTGGAGGCGGTCTTTAAGGCCCGTTGTCTATTATATCCTTCTAACTCATCGGCTACATTGATCAGCCCCCCAGCATTAATCACATAATCTGGGGCATATAAGATGCTTCTTTTATAGAGGGCCGAGCCGTGGTGATCGTCTTCCAGTTGATTATTGGCCGAGCCAGCTATTATTTTGCAGCGAAATTTGGGTATGCTCTGATCATTTATAATACTACCCAGGGCACAAGGAGCAAAGATATCGCATTCTACTTGATAAATATCCTCGGGAGAGACCGGTAGAGCGCCAAATTGATTAACTACCCGGCCCAGGGCCTTATCGTTAATATCGGCCGCATATATTTTCGCCCTCTCTTTGAAAAGGAGCTCTGCAAGATGGAACCCTACATGCCCTACACCCTGAATCGCTACTATCCGCCCTTCGAAAGACCCGTCATCAAAGACTTCTTCCAGGCAAGCCTTCATACCCCTAAATACTCCATAAGCCGTTACTAACGATGGGTCACCACTCCCACCCCGACTGGTAGAAATACCGACCACATACTTGGTCTCTAAGTGAATAATCTCCATATCTGTCACGGTAGTACCTACATCCTCTGCCGTAATATATCGGCCATTTAGGGACTCGATATAGATACCCAGGGCACGGAACAATGCCTCGCTCTTATCCCTTGCTGGATCACCAATTATGACTGTCTTACCACCTCCCAGGTTCAATCCACTGGCTGCAGCCTTATAAGTCATCCCCCGGGCTAAGCGCAGAGCATCTTCAATAGCATCCTCATCAGACGGATAAATCCACATTCGACAACCGCCCAGGGCTGGACCCAGGGTAGTATCATGGATAGCTATTACGGCCCTTAAGCCCGCCTGGGTATTACTGCACAGTATCAACTGTTCATGCTCGTATTTTTCTAACCGATCAAAGATGCCCATTATTCCTCACTCACGAAGATTTCGCAAGGGATAGCAAAAAGTAATGCCTTCAATCAATGTTTTATTTTACTTGCATTGTCGCCTTTTTTCAACTCCATTATCTTTTGGACTGACATTCGAGAGGTTTTAGTTTTCAATTTTACGGCCTACCCTACCCTACCCTATCCATTATCTTCCCTAACTCCTTATCCCCTTTTCTTACCCCAGACGCAGAGTACGTATAAAAGCTGGGTTGTATAAAGCATGAACTTATGGTAATTTTTCAGGCTAGAAGATTTTGAATGGGTATGTGGCACAAAAATTGCTCCTATTGGGTATAGCAGGTAGCCTTCGGTAAGGGCAAGAAAACGGCTAAAAAGTGTAGCTTACAAAGGGAACCAGTAAGTTGTCTCTGGTATAAACTTCTAAGGGGAGGTGGAAAATGACTAAAGTAGAACTGGCTTCTGGTATTTATTGGGTAGGGGCAATAGATTGGAATATCAGGAATTTTCATGGCTATACTACCCCACACGGTACAAGCTATAATGCTTATCTGATTATAGATGAAAAGATTGCCCTGATAGATACAGTAAAGGCGCCTTTTGCTCAGGAGATGCTGGATAGGATTCAAGAGATAGTTGCCCTCAAAGATATTGACTACCTGATTTCTAACCATGTAGAGATGGATCATTCTGGCTCTATGCCGGAGACCATGAGACACATGACCAGGGCTTTGGTGGTTACTACCGCACGGGGTAAAGAGGGATTGCTTCGGTACCACAAGATAGACTGGCCTTTTATGGTTGTAAAGGAAGGGATGGAGCTGAGCTTAGGTAGACAGAAGCTTCAGTTCGTTGAAGCACCGATGCTCCATTGGCCCGATAATATGCTGGTCTATCTAAAAGGCCAAAGGATACTCTTCTCTAGTGATGCCTTTGGACAGCATATTGCCTCTTCGTATCGCTATGCCGATGAAGTTAGTGGGATAATACCGGAAGCGGCTAAATATTATGCCAATATCGTTATGCCCTATGCCTCCATGGTGCTTAAAGCCCTGGAGAAACTGAGAGATACAAAGGTTGATATTATTGCCCCCAGTCATGGATTGATCTGGCGAAAGGCCCAGGATACAGAGACGATCATTGGCCTATATGCCGATTGGAGTCAGGGTAAGGCCAAGGATAAGATCCTGATAGTTTATGACAGTATGTGGCAAAGTACAGAAAAGATGGCTAAGGCCCTCCTGGAGGGTATTAGCCGGGAAGGGGTGGAAGTAAAGCTGTTCAATCTGAGTAACAGTGATAGGAGTGATATAATAAGAGAAGTATTAGACTCTAAAGCCATACTAATAGGTTCCCCCACCCTTAACCGCGGTCTGTTCCCGACGGTAGCGGGCTTTTTGGCTTATCTGAAAGGCTTGAGGCCTAAAGCTAAGTTAGGGACAGCTTTTGGCTCTTATGGTTGGAGTGCTGGAGCAGTAAAGGCTGCCTACCAAGAGATGAAAGAGGCTGGGATAGAGGTTATAGAATCTGGTCTAGAAATCCCTTATGTACCGGATGAAGAAGAATTAAAAAAATGTATCGCCTTTGGCGAAAAGATTGCCAGGGATATTAAGACCAGAGGATAAAGGAGGAGGTGCTGGATGCTATGCCGGTGGTGGAGAAGGTGTTTATCAAGCTGAGCTGTCGCTGTGGCTATCTCTCGGTGATCAATATCCTCGTGTATGACAGAAAATTCCCTATAACCTGTGCCCGTTGCGGCAATGCTGAACTTGCTATCACGGGAAAGACGGTTACTGGTGGTGAGAGAATTGATAGCGATCAGGACAAAGGAGAAGATGATAGGGAGAAAGAATGGGAACGGAAATATGATTCGCTAAAAAAGCATATATAACTCGATTTAAATTCTAAATTCGAAATCCTAAACAAATTCAAATGACTAAAATTCAAAACAAAAAAAATAGTTTTGAGATTCAGATTTCAGACTTCTCCTGATAGCTAATAAAAAGGGGCTATTTTGGGGACGTTTCGCCCTAGCTAAATATAATATGAATATGAGTTTTATTTGGCTAAACTATTACAGATTTTGTTATTGTTCAGAATTTAGTGCTTAGGATTTAGAATTTGCTTAGAGGGGCTGCTATCGGTAAATGTAACATTATCAAGATAATCACTGGTTAACAAATTTCTTTTTTTCTAGCCTATAATGGATCTGAAAGGAAAAGTAGCTTTAGTAACTGGGAGTTCCCGGGGTATCGGCCGACAGATAGCCCTGACCCTTGCCCGGAATGATGCCACCGTTGCTATAAATTATCTATCTGAAGAAGGGAAGGCCAAAGAGATTGTCAGCGCTATCCAGGCCATGGGCCAGGCCAGCAGTGCTTTTCAGGCCGATATTACCAACTCGGCTCAGGTCAAGGGGTTAATAGAAGCGGTTATAAAAGAATTTGGCAAGGTGGATATCCTGGTTAACAATGTAGGTAGATATTATTACAAAGATATTGCTGAGCTAAGTCCGGTGGAATGGGTATCCACAATTGATATAAACCTTAATGGAGCCTTCTATTGTTCTAAATATGTGCTAGAGTATATGCGACGGCAGGTTTATGGTCGTATAATTAATATTGCTGCGGCTGGGGCAGAGCAGGTATCGGCAGCCCGCTTCTCTACCCCCTATGCTATTGCCAAGACCGGGGTTATTATCCTTACTAAATCCCTGGCAGTAGCTGGGGCGAAATATGGCATTACTGTGAATGCTATTGCCCCGGGCTATGTAGATAAAGGAGATTTAAACACAGAGGAGCAGCAGAGAGCGGAAAAGCAGATCCCTATGGGCCGCCTCGCCAGCCTAGAAGACATAGCGGAAGCGGTTATCTTTTTGGTTTCTGAAAGGGCTAAATACATTACCGGGGCATGTTTAACTATCAGTGGTGGCTGGAAGGTTTAGTCCTGTTTTCAAAGGTTAATAATAGGTTTGTCTGACCATGGTTAGCTTAATTGAAAAGGAGCTGTTAGAAATATTAAAAGAGGCTATAGAACAAGAGAGGGAGGCCCAGGCCAAATATGCTAAAGCCGCTTCCCTGGCCTCTTTGCCAGAAGAAAAGGAGCTGTACCTACAGCTTTACCAGGAAGAAGTAAAGCATGAGAAGCTGCTGGTGAGGCAGTTCATAGAGATGAAGAAGCGGCTGGGGCTAAAGATTATGCAAGGGGAGATAGGCCATGAGGAAGATCTTCTTTGACCATATCTCTACTACCCCAACTGACCCCCGGGTAGTAGAGGAGATGCTGCCGTATTTTACCAGCCAGTTTGGCAATCCCTCTTCCCTCTTCTATGAACACGGCCAGCAAGCCGCTAAGGCATTGGAAGAAGCCCGGGCTAAGGTAGCTGGCCTGATAGGTGCCGAGGCCCAGAATATTATCTTTACTTCTGGGGCTACTGAGGCCAATAATATGGCTATTAAAGGGATCGCCTGGGCCAATGAAGATAAAGGAAGACATATTATACTGTCGGATATAGAGCACTTTTCGGTACTCTTTGCTGCTCAGGCTTTAAGCCGGTGGGGATTTGAGATAACCAGGGTACCAGTAGATAGCTATGGAATTATAGATTTAGGAGCACTGAAAGCCTCTATCAGAGCCGATACTATCTTGATCTCTATTATGCATGCCAATAACGAGATAGGGACTATCGAACCGATAGTTGAGATAGCAAATATCGCCCGAGAGAAAGGAATCCTTTTCCATGCTGATGCTGTAGGAACGGTGGGGATCATCCCAGTAAATGTCGGAGAGTTAGGGGTAGATGCCCTTACCCTGGCGGGCCATAGCTTCTATGGCCCCAAAGGTATCGGGGCCCTTTATCTCAAGCAGGGGATAAGGATAGACCCTTTATTGCAAGGGGGCTTTCAGGAGGCCGGCTATCGGTCTGGGACAGAGAATCTCCCTGGGACCGTTGGCCTGGGTGTTGTTGCCCAGATAGCAAAAGAAGAGATGCCCAGCCGTATAGAACATCTCCTGATATTAAGAGATTTACTCTGGAGAGGCTTAAGCCAGCGGATACAGGACATCCATTTTACTGGCCATCCCACCCAGCGCCTACCAGGTCATGTGAGCTTCTGGGTAGAGAATGCGGAAGGGGAGTCCCTGCTCCTCCATTTGGCCTTTAAAGGGATTGAGCTAGCCAGTGGATCGGCGTGCAGCTCCAATATCCGCGGCAGGACTGAGGAAGACCTGGCAGCATCCCAGGTATTAACGGCTATAGGTGTCCCTAGCCATATCTGTACTGGCTCTTTAACCATTAGCTTAGGCAAAGATAATAATAGGGAGGAAGTAGAATATTTTTTGGAGGTATTCCCTGGTATTGTAGAACGGCTCAGGGCCATGTCTCCCTGGAAGTGAAACAGTCACTAACAAAATGAGGAGGGTAGGAGAATGACAAACAAATTAGGTCCTTATAGTGATAAAGTAATGGATCATTTCATGAATCCCCGTAATATGGGTGAGATGGAAGACCCGGATGGGCTAGGAGAGGTAGGGAATCCCGTTTGCGGGGACGTGATGAGACTCTATCTTAGGATTAAAGATGGTATCATATTGGATGCTAAGTTCAAGACCTTTGGCTGTGGGGCGGCTATTGCTACCAGCAGCATGGTCACAGAGATGCTAAAAGGTAAGACCATTGAAGAGGCCAAAAAAATCACCAATCAGGCAGTAGCAGAAGCCCTGGATGGTCTACCACCGGTAAAGATGCACTGTTCAGTCCTGGCAGAAGAGGGTTTAGAAGCCGCTATTTCCGATTATGAACGGAAGAAAGGACAAATATCGTAACAAAATACCCGTGACCGTGAACCGTCCCCGTGAAAACCAATTCTTATTCTTCCATAACGGACACGGACAACGGGCACGAATCACGAAATATCTTTGAGTCCTTTGCGTCTGCGGTTATGAATGACCCTTGATAAAACTTAAGTTCGATAATTCTATAGATTGAGGAGGGAGGAAATAATAATGGGGGAAGGTATAATAGAATTAACCGATCAGAATTTTGCTCAGGAAGTTTTTGATTCAGGCACTTTGACCCTGGTGGATTTTTGGGCTGCCTGGTGTGGACCTTGTCGAACTGTCGCCCCCATTGTTGAAGAGCTAGCCCAGGAATATGCTGGCCGCCTCAAAGTAGGCAAATTAAATGTAGACGAGAACCGAGAGACCGCTACCCGCTACAATATCATGAGTATACCTTCCTTACTACTCTTTAAGGGGAGCCAGGTGTTAGAGCAAATAGTTGGGGCTCAACCCAAGCAAATCCTGAAAAAGTTTATTGATAAGCATTTATAACCCTGAATCCCGATTAAGCTGGATTACGTCAAAGTCGCTTTAAACGGGAACAATGGGGAGAGGCCCTCTTTTCCCAACTGCCATTTTTTATTTTTCTTCCATCTAATTCGTTGTAGCAAAGGTTATACTCTCACCCTTCCTTATTCAAAAACCTATGGGATTTCAAAATAGGTTGTCCACAGATAATAGTTACTAGGGCTGCCAGAAGGGGAGACAAGAAGATAGAGATCGTATATGCCTGGTGGGAGAGATGAGGTTGGGATATCACCCAGCAGGGCTTCATCAATCGGTCCCGTGGTATTTGCCCTCCAGGGTATAAACCCGGTTGCATGGGTTTGAAATGTATTATCCGGTTTTAGTAGATAATAATTGTTGGGATCTATGGCCTTTGAGTAAACAGCGAAATATATATTCACAGGGCCAGCGAATTGATCTAGGCTTATGTGGAGGCTGAGGGTATTGCCACCCATGGCGACAGAACCAACTCCGATCGGTTTTGCCTGGGCCGGTTCTATACTCTTTATTGGCGATGCCACTGGGTCATATGAGAAAGTTTGCTGAGTGGTTGGTACTGGTATAATCGAATCAGATACCGCGCCGACCGGGTCTGACTGAATGGTTGTGCCATTGTCTCCAACCGCGATAAAGGTGCCATTGCCATAGGTCACTCCGCGCAGATGCTCCTGTACCGATGAATTTCGAGAGGTCCAGTTCAATCCATCGGCAGAGGTGAGGAGTTGGCCGCCATCTCCGGCAGCAACGAAATTGCCTCCTCCAAAGGCTATGCTTGTAGATCTGCTCTGCTATTTGAGTTAGCAACTGACCAGTTCGTACCGTTCGTTGAGGTAATGATGGTTCCGATATCACCGCTAGCGACAAAGGTACCGTTTCCGTATGTTACACCGTTGAGGCGACTGTATACTCCGGAATCCCCCCTGGTCCAGTTTTGTCCATCCGTAGAGTAGAGGAGGACCGCTTTCCCGAGTAGGGTCGGGTTAGGATCCCTACTCGTCGCGTATGCGATATCTCCCACGGCCACAAAGAGGCCATTTCCATAGGCAACCCCGGTGAGGTCAAGCAAGTCAACACCGGAGTCTACCATAGTCCAGTTCGTCCCGTCGGAAGAACGAAAAATATTACCTCCTCTTCCGATTGCCACAAAGGTTCCCTTCCCATACGTGACAGCCAAAAAGGTGGTGATCACCTCCGAACCGAAACCGATCTCAGTCCAGTTGGTCCCGTCAGTCGACACGAATCGCTTGCCTGCGCGTCCAACCGCAACAAAAAAGCCGCCACCATAGGTCACGCCATTGAGCACAGTGATATTCGCTACATAGGCATTTGTCCAGTTCACTCCGTCGGGCGAGGTAATAATGGTGTTGTAAGGGACGGTGTTGTAACCGGTATCGTCATTCTGGCCTACGGCAACGAAATTGCCATTCCCGTAAGCCACCCCATTCAATTGCCCCCTGTTCGCGGTTTGTGGGATGACTCGCCAATTTGCGAGAGGATCCGCGGCTGAAATACAGGGGAAAAGGATGAGTAAACCGAAAATTAAAAGAGAGCCAAACCTTTTCATATTAACCTCCTTCTATTCTCTCCAAGGATAAAGTTAGAGTTCAGCGGTGGTTAAGCAAACTCCGGCTTCTTCTAATTCTTCCCAGATAAATCCTGGATTTTTACCCGAGATGACCTGTTCCTCATAGCGAGCTAAAAGAAAAAGTAAGTCAGATAACCGGTTCAGATAGATGACCACTTGCTCATTATCCAATAGGTGTTCATGCCTTAGCTTAGTAGCGCTCCGCTCCACCCGCCGGATGACCGTCCGGGCAATATCAATGAAGGCAGAGGTTAGAGTAGCTCCGGGGATAATGAAGGCTTCTGGGACATCAATATTATCTTCTAACCATTGAATCCAATCCTCCAGCCTCTGGACATGCCTCTCTGTGACTCGCTCTTTCAGATATTTTATACCGTCGGGGCAAGCTGCTAGCTCTGCGCCTACCAAAAATAGCTCCTTCTGTAAAGTTTCGATAATCTTTCGTACTTCCTCTACCTGGCAAGTAGCCCGGGCAGCCCCTAAGATGGAATTGGCTTCGTCCAATGTGCCATAGGCTATGGGCCTAAGGTCGTATTTGGGTACCCGCTGACCGGACAATAGACTGGTATATCCCTTGTCTCCTGTCTTAGTAGTTATTTTCATATTGTACTCCGCTTAGCCCTTATAGAAGTCTGGGCGATTATGCCCTTCAGAGTGCAAAATCGCCCAGGACCTGCTACCTACTATTCTTTTTCCTCAGTCTCTTCCATCTCCTCGCCGCAACAGACCAAGGTACCGGCTCCTTCTTTTGTTACCTTTACCTCAATACCACAAGGGTCACAGATATAGGTCTTATCCTTTTCTACCATCTTTATCCCCTCCTTTTTGGTTAGCTAAGGTTAAGGCGATCTTTGGTCGCAATTAAAACTTAATTTCTATTAATAATTATACCTATGTGCAACAAATATGCCATATATACCAAATTGATTCCTTCGGAACCGTTCAGCCACAGAGCCACAACCTGGTCATCGGTCAATGGTCACTGGTCAATGACTAATGATCAATGACCAATCGGTGTCTCTGGGGCAAGCATTCCTCCTCCTGAACCAGGGCCACGTCAAAATCATCTTAGAAGTCGATTGGGTAACTCAAGGCTTTAGGCTTGACAGATCAACCCTGAAGGGTTGAGCTACAGAGGCTGCTCGGGATTACTTTGACGTTACCGTGCCTACTGAACGCTTACCCTCCAGTAAAATCACTGCCTAGAGTTGGCATAGCGCTCCCCCAGTTGTTGGGTAGTCAAGGGGTTCCCTTCCCGGGCTACACCAGAATCTATGACCTGGCCCAGATATATGGTATGATCTCCCGCCTCATAAGAGGTTACGAGCTGGCAGTCGAGATAGGCCATAGCCTCGCGCAAAATCGGTGCACCGCTTTTGCGGGTGATAAATGGTACCCCGACCCGCTCCTGTTCCTCTGCACCTACCGGTGTATAGAAGAGCCTGGCAAGCTCTCCTTGATTCTCTCCCAAAATATTTATCGCAAAATTACCTCCCCCTGCTAGCAAAAAGTGGGAAAAATGCGCTCTATGAACAGCAATCATTATAAGGGGAGGATCAAAGGATACCTGGGATATCCAGGAGGCGGTAAAGGCATTTATCACGGCCTCATTCCTGAGGGTGACAACATAGACGCCATAGGCCAGTTTATCTAATGCGGTATGGTTATTCTGCATCTCATATCCCTCCTTCTATTGGATTGTTGGGACAAACGTTTATCTATTCTTACTTACTGGTAACTATTCAGGTAGGCACAGAGCACCAAAGGCACAAAGTGGGAAAAAAACAACGAAACGACCCTGCTCCGCTCTGCTTTGTGCCTATGTGCCTTTGCCACTTTGTGCCTGAGTAGTTACACTTACTGAATCAATGGTATTGAGGGCCAGAAGCAGGGCCTCCAGGCTGGCTTGCAGCCTTATCTCTTCCCTCTGATAGGATGATAACCGGGCCGGTAGATTTTTTTGCTCTACCCTGATCTCTTTTCCGGTAGAAACCCCAATATATACCAGCCCTACTTCCCGACCGGTCGGCCCCGCAAAGCCCGTAGTAGAAAGCCCTATATGGGCACTAAATTTGCTCCTGGCTTCTTCTGCCATCCGCTGACTGATCTCGCTACTTATACCGTTGGTATCACGGATTAGCTCTTCTGGGAGCCCCAGGAGTTGGACTTTGCTGCTGGTATCGTAGGCCACTATGCCACCCCGGAAGCACTGAGAGGCCTGGGGGACAGAGGCAATAAAGCTAGCTACATATCCGGCTGTGACGCTCTCTGCAGTAGCGATGTACCACCCATTGGCCCTCAATCTGGCTACTAATTTTTGGGCCAATATATAATTCCTTTTGAATAGATTTATAATGTCTTCTGGAATCTCAGACATTAAACTCCTCCACCAGCCCAGCGAGTTCGGCTGGGCCTTCTCTCTGGGCCGCTTCTACTATTTCTCTCACCGCTTCTTCTATTGTTGGCCGCCTGACCCGATAAAACAGCCCCAGGGCCATCCGGTCTTCCGCTTGAGCCAATTCTAATGCCTTAACCCTGTCTTCTAAGGGATAGTCAGAGACGAGATAGCTCTTTTGGGTTAAGCTTCTATAAGTATCTGTTGGGTTAAAAGTTACACAGGGGCTAATAATCTGGATAAAGGCAAACCCTGGATGGTCAATAGCTTGCAGCAACAGCTCGGTTAATAGCTCTGGCTTACCTGAGTATGCCCGGGCTACAAAGGTTGCCCCAGAAAGGATAGCCAGGGCAATAGGGTTGATAGGCTCTTCCATTACACCATAGGGTGTGGAAGGAGTAACACGATGAGGGCAGGTGGTGGGGGATACCTGCCCTTTAGTCTGGGCATATAAAGAATTATCCATGACCAGATACTTTAAATCAGGATTTTTGCGGGCCGTGTGGATAAAATGCCCGAGGCCAATACCAAAACCATCGCCATCACCCGCTACTGCTATTACAGTCAACTGCGGGTTAGCCAGCTTGATGCCCATGGCCGTTGGTAAAGTGCGACCATGCACACCATGGAAGCCATAGGCATTAACGAAGTGAGGCAGCCGACTAGAACAGCCTATGCCAGAGACTAAAACAATCTCCTCCGGTGCAAGCTTTTTGCGCTGAAATACCTGGTAGAGGGAATTCAAAACCGCATAGTCCCCACAAAAGGAGCACCAGACTGGGGAGACCTCCCCGCGATACTCTAAAATACTCCGTTTAGTCATGCTATACTATTTCCTCCTCGATCTTTTAATAGAGCTATTGCAGCGTTAGACGCTGCGGCTACATGTGTTGGTGGAGAGACATTATCTCGTCCTCTATCTTCGAATAGACCTCCCTGGGGCTGAATGGCCTTCCGGCACAGATATTTAACTGGATAGGATTTATTAAAAGCTCTGAGCGAATGAATCGGGCTAACTGCCCAGTATAATTTCCTTCTAGAATCAATATCTTCTTTACCGATCTGATAAATTCTCGGATCTGTTCTATCGGTAATGGGTACAATAGTTTTAGATAGAGGGCGGCTACTCTATAGCCTGCCTGCCGTGCCTGGCTGATAGCTTCTTGAACTGCACCCTGGCTAGAACCCCAGCCAATAATACCCAACTCTGCCTCTTGATCACCAAAAGCCTTTCTTGCTTCAATAGTCTGGGGTAAGGGCTCTAATTTTTTGAACCTCTTTGCCATCATTGCCTGATGGGTCTCTGGGCTATAGTCAGGCGCACCGGCCGGGTTATGTTCTAATCCGGTTATAACATGCATTCCACCGGCTTCTCCAGGAAAGGCTACGGGCGATATACCGGTAGGGGTTAAACGATACCGCAAAAACTTAGCTTCGCCATTAGCCAGATACTTCAGGCGGTCATGTCGGGGAATACTTAACAACTCAGGCTTAGGGATAGTCTCCAGCCGCTGGCCCAGAAATTGGTCAGTTAAGAGTATTACCGCGGTCTGATATATATCAGCCAGATTAAAGGCCTGGATGGTGTAGTAGAGACATTCTTCTACAGTGGAAGGGGCTAAGACAATCCGAGGTGCCTCGCCATGACTGCCAAGGCAGGCCAGGTTCAGGTCTGATTGTTCTGTCTTGGTAGGGATACCGGTGCTGGGACCGGCCCGCTGGACATCTACTACTACCACGGGGAGTTCAGCCATAGAGGCAAGACCTAGGAGCTCACTCATGAGCGAGAGCCCGGGCCCCGAGGTTGCGGTCATAGCCTTTTTACCGGCAAAAGACGCCCCCAGAACAGCCGCCAGGGCAGCTAACTCATCCTCCATTTGTAAAACTATGCCACCGAACGGGGGGAGTTTTTGGGCTAACCATTCCATGATCTCGGTAGCCGGGGTGATGGGATAACCGGCAAAGAAGCGACAGCCACCTGCTAAAGCGGCCAGGGCTATTGCCTCGTTGCCTGTAAGGATTAATCTGTCTTCTTTTGAACCACGGCCTTTAAGCAGGAACTGGTCCCTTTTTTCGAGGTGAAGTTTTCCATATTGGAAGCCTGCTTCTAGGGCCTGGAGATTCTTTTCTGCTTTGGGATATCTCTGGTATACCAGCTCTATTATGAGATTATAAGGAAACCCAAAGAGGGCTGTCATAATCCCCAAGGCTACCATATTCTTGCCCAGGTAATAGTTGAGTTCCTTTGTGGCAATCTCAGTCAAAGGTAAAGGATAATGAATAATCCTGGCCCCATCTTTTATCTCCTGGCTGACATTGGCATCTGGGGCATCATAAAGAAATACCCCACCAGTGCGCAGTTCCGCACCATCCGACTCAAGGGAGGCTGGATTAAGGGCTAGCAAGATATCTACCCCATCACCCTGAGAGAGGACTGGATCGGGGCTTATCCTTACCTGAAACATAGTAGGGCCACCCCGGATCTCGGCCGGATAAGTCCTATAAGTCAATACGTGGTAGGAGAGCCGGGCGCATGCCCTCGCTATTATCTCGCCTAAGCTGATAACCCCCTCGCCTGCTTCTCCTACTACCCGTAATATAATATCTTCCATACTAATCCTTCTCAAGCTGGGCCATTATTTGGCGCCAGATAATGAGTTTCTGAGTATCACTGGTCCCTTCCCCTAAGGATGCGGCCCAGGCATCACCGGGGTAACGAGAAATAGGGCTGGTCTCTAAGATGCCAGCAGCCCCAAAAATATCGGCTGCCCAGGAAGTAACTGTCTTAGCCGTTTCGGCGGCAAAGAGCTTAGCCTGGGAAGAGGCCATGATATAATCTTCTCTCTTATCCTTTAGCCAGGCTGCTCTCTGAACCAGGAGCCGGGCAGCGTCTATTTTGGTCAGCATAGTGCTAAATTCATATGCCTTGGCTTGATGCTCAATGATCTTTTTACCAAAGGCCTCCCGCTTCCGGGCCCGCTCTAAAGCCAGGCAATACGCCCCATAGGCCGTCCCTACTGCCATAGCTGCGATAGCAATCCGGCTAGCCGTAAAGGTCTTCATAATTAGTTTGTAGCCTTCATTTAGTTCCCCAATCAGGTTATTTCCTGGTACCAGACAGTTCTTAAAGGATAGGCGGGCAAGATGCGAGGGGAGCCAGCCTTTCTTGGGTAATTTTATCCTTTCTAAACCCTCGCAAGCCGTATCGAGCACAAATAAGCTAATGCCTTCACTCCTCCTGGCTGTTTTGGGATCTGTACGGGCCGATACAATAAGGAAATCAGCTAGATCACCATTGGTGATATACATCTTTGTCCCATTAAGCAAGAAACTATCCCCGACTTCTTTGCCCTCTAAACTGATATTGGCGGCATCACTACCCGTATCTGGCTCGGTATTAGCAAAGGCTGCTAATTTCTCTCCCTTAATCCCCGCGATAAAATACTTATCCCGCTGCTCCTGATTACCCCAATGGTAGAGAATATAAAGACCTAACAGGGTATGGGCCAGGATAGCCACCGTGATACCAGGGCTAGCAGCCGACATATATTCATAGAAAACGATATTATCTGACATAGTAGATTCTTGCCAGAGCCCTTCTTTTTGGCTAAACCCCAACCTCTCTCGGCTGCTTAGTTTGGCCAGCAGACCTTTCGGGAATATATCCTCTTGATACCAGCGGGAAAGATAAGGGGTTATCTCACTCGTAATAAACTCCTGGATATCTTCAATAAATAACCTCTGGGCCTGGGATAAAAGTAAGTCCATTTCTCCTCACCTTCCTCTTTCAGTCTAAAAACTCGTAATATAACCGTGCAGCCACGGAGCACCGCGAACTGAAATGCCGTGCCCGGGATACGTATCGGTGTCCGTCCGAAACGGGGACGGCTCACGGGCACAATATCTCCCTGCCTCTATGCCCCTGTGGCAAGTATCCCTTGAACTGAATGCTTACATTATCTCATAGAGCAGTACGTAGAATATCATACCTAGAACATTAGAGGAGCAATATTTATGCCACCTGTCTGCTACAGGCAGGAATGTTGAGGGATAGAGTTCGGTAAGTGTTCAACAGAGTATTTACCGCGGGCGCGGACAATGGACTTGCTCCGCGCCGCCGATCGTTTCCGCTGCGCCTTTGCGGTGAACGGTTACAGGAAGGCAATGAAGGAATTCAGATGCCAGGTAGCTGCAAAGCTCGTCTTTGCTGCCACCCAACGATAGCAGAGACAAGCTCTGCGGCTAGCCAAGATAAGTTTTTCCTGGATACAGATTTATTTTATTTCTTCGGTATAGACCTTTAACCAGACTATACCTAAGCCCCCATGCTCTACACCCATATCATGACACCGAACATAAGTGATTACCGAGCCATCGGGCTTCCAACCCATAGCTACCCTATCCATTAATAAGGCATTAGCCTCATCTATTGGAGCAACGGCACCCAGGCATAGATTTGCGGTACTAGCTTCAGGATTAATCTTCCCTCCTTCTATGACGATCTTATCACCGGGCTTTAGACCAAAAAAGCAGTATTTTGATTCAGTCACTTCTGCTACTACTCGGTGGCCCATTAGATTACCCATGTTAGAGAGCAGATTACTGATCCTGGGTGAGAGCTTATTCAGGTCAGCGTCGGTTATACCAATAGCCTGTTTTAATATGGTTTTAGTAGCTTCGTCCATTACAATTCACCTCCTTCTAAAAAATTTTTCTCCCTTTTAGCATACCAGGATTTTTTTGTCAACCCAGAAGATTAACCTTAGGCACCAAGCATACATCAGCAACTACTTCACATCCTGGTATTTGGTGCGTTTTGCCCAGCCCCAGGCATCAAATCCGCCGCGCTTATCCCACATATCTTGATAGCTCTTTACCTTATCATTAAATTCTTTGGAGATGGCATCAAAACCTTTTCTGTCTTTGGCCTTCTTTGCTGCATACAGGGGTGGGTAGGGTGGGAAATGCTCTGCTTTAGTAACCGGTCGGTAGTCAGGGGCTTTTCTCCAGAAGTATTCTTTTTGCAACTGTGGGATAGTAAAAAATTCAGGGTTGAAAGTAGGGTCCGCGGTTACCCTTTTGCCATATTTTACATCACCATACCAGGCATAAGTCCTGAAGTCGCGCTTGATGTCCCAGGCTTGAAGATTTGTCCGGGGATATCCCCCCCCGATATGGCCACCAGGGTCTACCCTATCGTAATGCATCTCATAGATTTTCCAGATAGAACCTTCTCTATCATACTGTTCCATACGCACGAATTGTTTGGTGTATTTTTCTGTCCACACGAGGATTTGGCCGAGATAATATTTAGGGTCATATTTGTGAACCATCTTTGTAACATAGCATTCTACACAACCATCTTCCCGGTAAGGATTCTCTTCTACACCATATGCAGGGAGTAATTCCTTTAAATTATCTACGATGCTCTTGGCCTCTCCTACGACATTTCCTTTTACCCCAGCCGATTCACATACGACATCTTCTCCTATTATCCAATAGTCATATTCCCAGGGCTGCCGCTCGCCATTATCATCGTTACTGAAGGGATAGCCTAGAGAATCATCCTGCCGGTCACCACCTGCAGACCTCCTTACGCGCCGCAAAGCCGGTACCCAGGCATAGCGATCTGGGTCCTTCCACTTACCCGGGGCATTCAGGTATTTAACCATCAACTGGGCAAAGCCCCGCATCTCTGGTGGACTATCCAGCATGGAATAAATAGCCAGAAACTCTTTATTTAACCCTACTACCCCAGATCTATCATAGTCCAATACATCGTTATAATCATCCCAGGGATGGAGTCTCCTTATGTAGAGGTTTCGGGTGGTAACTAGTCCCCTTTTATTGATAATCGGGGTGTAGAGGATCATATCAGTATATTTTCCTGCCCAGAATAGATAGTCCTGCATAAAATATAACTCCTCACCGGTATTAGGGACATCTTTTCTAGGCCAGGAGGGTTTGTAGGGGAAAGGACCTTTGGGCAACCAGTTATAGTCGGGGTCGCGCTCGGTCTGGGAAGGTATAAGCTCAGGATATTCTACCCAGCCTTCAATGGTCTTGGGTGCCGGGGCATATTTGTCTTTTACCCCTTCTTCTGCCCAACCGGTATTGCCCACCAGGAAAAATGCTAATATTAGGATGGTAAAGCCTATAAATTTTGATGGTTTCATGATGGCTCCCTCCTCTC
>Ga0156295_1011_pt1 | contig 33602 bp, 26 predicted proteins | sample RifCSPlowO2_12_FD_107943 | JGI IMG/M metagenome (GOLD analysis project Ga0156295, IMG submission 107943) | Nitrospinae bacterium RIFCSPLOWO2_12_FULL_45_22 | reverse complement strand
CTCTATAACCTTAGTTCCAACTCTTTGGCCTCCAACTGAAATATCCTATCCCGTAATTGCGCTGCTTTTTCAAAATTATAGCGGGCGGCCTCTCGCCGCATCTCTTTTTTCAGGCGTTTGATAAGTTTGGGTATATCCTTCAGCGGCACATACTCCTCTGTTTCCTCCGCTGCTAAGGCAATAGTAACATAGTCTGCCTCATATACCGATTGCAGTAGATCGTGGATGGATTTTACTATAGTCTCTGGGGTAATATTATTTTCTTCGTTATATCTCTTCTGGGTCTCTCGTCTCCTGCTGGTCTCATCAATAGCCTTTTTTAACGATTGGGTCATCGCATCGCAGTACATGATGACCTGGCCATGGACATTGCGGGCAGCCCGGCCAATAGTCTGGATAAGGGACCTCTCGGAACGTAAAAATCCCTCTTTATCTGCATCCATAATGGCTACCAGAGAGACCTCAGGGATATCCAGCCCCTCGCGCAACAGGTTTATTCCTATCAAGACATCAAATATCCCTCGCCTTAAGTCCCTGATAATCTCACTCCTTTTTAAAGTTTCTATATCCGAGTGGAGATACCTGGTCTTTATCCCCAATTCCAGGTAATATTCCGTAAGTTCTTCAGCCATCCGTTTAGTTAAAGTAGTTACCAGTACCCGCTCTCCCTGGTCTATGCGATGGCGGATCTCATGCAATAGATCGTCCACCTGCTTTTTGGCGGGTCTTACCAGGACTTCTGGATCAGTCAATCCCGTCGGTCGTATGATCTGCTCTACTAGGGCACCAGCGGCCTTTTCTAACTCATACTCGGCCGGGGTAGCCGAGACATAAATTACCTGATTAACCGAGGCCTCAAACTCGAAAAAATTTAGGGGCCTATTGTCCAAAGCAGAGGGGAGGCGAAAACCGTATTCTACCAGGGTCTCTTTCCGGGAGCGATCACCATTATACATGCCACCAATCTGGGGGACACTTACATGGCTCTCATCAATAAAGAGTAAAAAGTCTTCAGGGAAATAGTTCAGTAGGACGGCTGGTGGCACACCAGGCATCCGGCCATCCAAATGCCGGGAATAGTTCTCTATGCCCGGGCAAGTTCCCATTTCCCTGAGCATCTCCAAATCAAACCGGGTACGCTGTTCCAGGCGCTGTGCTTCTAATATCTTGTTCTGTTTAATAAATTCTGCCAGCCGCTCGTCTAACTCTTCCTCTATATCGGCTATCGCCCGCAATAAGTTATCCTGACTGGTAACATAATGGCTACCGGGATAGATATTTACTCTATTCAACTGCCTTATTACCTCACCCCGTAAAGGCTCTATCTCAGAGATCCTCTCAATAGTATCGCCCATAAACTCTAACCTGATAGCCCTGTCCGCCTCATATGCCGGAAAGATATCTACTATGTCCCCTCGTACCCTGAAGGTCCCCCGGTGAAAGTCCAGATCATTCCGCTCATACTGGATCTCTACCAGTTTCCGGGTAACATAATCTCTCGATATCCTCATCTGGTCCTGGAACAGACAGAGCATGTTCCGATATTCTACAGGAGAACCTAAACCGTATATACAAGAAACACTGGCAACAATTATTACATCCCTTCTCTCCAGCAATGAGCGGGTAGCTGAATGTCTCATCTTATCTATCTGATCGTTTATAGAGGCGTCTTTATCTATATAAGTATCCGTTCTTGGAATATAGGCCTCTGGTTGATAATAGTCATAGTAGCTGACAAAATACTCTATTGCATTCGTGGGGAAAAGCTCCCGGAACTCGGTATAGAGTTGGGCAGCCAGGGTCTTATTAGGGGCTATGACCAGGGTGGGGCGGTTTACCCGGGCAATCACATTAGCCATAGTAAAAGTCTTCCCCGACCCCGTGACTCCCAGGAGGACTTGATGCTTACGGCCATCCTGAACCCCTCTAAGCAGCTTCTCAATGGCCTGTGGTTGATCCCCTTTAGGTCTAAAAGACGATGCTAATCTAAACATTATAAGTTATCTGTATGTATCTATGAAAACCTGTGTCCTAATTAATGCCATGCAAAAAATGATTGTAACTCAATCAAAAAATATATATAATAAAAATAGATTTTTCCAATCGCCCTTCCCAGATAGCCTTTTTGAAGAGGCCTGAGATATAGGGTAGATATAAGGTGGTGATAGCTATGGAGAAGGACCTTTCTTGTATCATTGAGGGCTGGGATTATGACCCGGATGACTTCCTTAACAATGTAAGGAAAATTATAGGCAAGGATTGCCAGGAGAGAATCCAGTTGAGAACTGACCTAGGGGTTTATCAGATGGAGACAACCGGGAGGCCAGATGGCAAAAGGCCTGGGGGCAATGAATCCCTTTTAGCTTACTACCTCGCAAAAGCCCAGGAACAGCAAATCAAATTTGGGGCGGAAGGTAACATCAAGCTTAATGAGCAGGATATTGCTAATCTTTACCGCGAGTCATTACAATACTATCACCGTCGCATATGTCTCTTTACCCTGAAAGAGTTTGAGCTGGCCAGAAAAGATGCAGAGCATACTTTAATGATTATGGATTTGGTAAAGAAATATTCTATTAGCAAGCTGGCAGTGTTCCATTTTGAGCAGTACCGCCCTTATATGATCGGGGAAAAAACCAGGGCTATAGGACTACATTTACTGGAAAGGAAGGATTATACCAGTACATTAAGGGCTATCCAACAAGGGATTGAGGAAATTATCAATTTTTATAAAGAGTATAACCGGGAAGATTTTGTGAATAAATGCCAGCAGATTAGGTTTCTAAAGCAATGGCAGAAACAATTACGGAAGGAATGGGAAAATGATACCAGCATGCTCTCAACCACCGAGCTTTCTTTAGAAGAGCAGCTTGAGATTGCTATCCGGCAAGAAAATTATGAAGAGGCTGCCCGGCTAAGGGATATGCTGAAGGGACAGAAAGAAAGGTCGAACTAGGAGGTACAATGGCTGAAAAAAAAGATATTACCAAACTACCCGTGACTAAATTAAGGGAAATAGCCTTAAATATCCCTGATCTCGAGGGGGTCCATGGGATGACCAAGCAGCAGCTTATTGAAGCTATCAAGGCTGCCCAGGGAATAGAACAAGAAAAACCTCAAAAAGCCAAATTAGATATTGATATTAGTACGGTTAAAAAGCAAATAAGGATGTTAAAGGCCGAAAGGGATCAGGTGATAAATAACCGCGAACGAACCAGGCTCAAGGAGATAAGAAAAACCCTCAAAAGGCTAAAACGTATTACCAGAATAGCTTCTTAATTTTAGTTTCTAGTATTTTTTACTAGCTGGTTTAAGCCCTTCAAAAAATTCTCTGTCCAAATATCTTCGGCTAAAAGTTTATTAAACAGCTTTTCTACTGCAAAGAGATCGGCCTTCTTTTCGTTCTCCAGAAACCTTCTCAGCCACTGCCAGCCAAAATCTCCTTTCTGGCCATGTTCTAAATAGAATCTGATGGGGCAATCATCATATAACTTATGGCCAATCTCATGATAAAGAAGAAAGCGGAAAATATCTTCCTCTCTAATCACCTGGGTGTAGCGCCTATAAAACTGCATCGGGTCAATAAAGCGCCTCATCTCCATATAGCGATAGCCATTATTGGACATATCAATAAACAACTTTGCCAGAGTACCATTAGGCAGGGATTCGTTTATCTCCAGGATAAGTTGATAAGAAAGGGCTATTTGCCTAAGCTCATTTTCTTCTTCCTGGGATAAAATAATCATTCTGTCACCCTTTATCTGTCCGTGAAATTTATTATCAGCATATCATAGGCCCTGCTTGGAAAGCAATACTAGAAAAAATCTCATACTAACCACCAAGACACCAAGACACAAAGAACACAAAGTCTAAACTTTTTATCTCTTTGTGACCTTTGTGACTTTGTGGTTGTAATTTGTATTTTGCGAGATGATCTACTGGGTTTATTGACATAGAGTGGTATATATGCTAATAAACAAAAATATAAAATTTTATGGTGAATTTTTCTAGCCGGCAGTTCCGTATATTTTCTGATTTCAAAAGTTCTAGGGTCAGATTATGAAGAAAGAGGCATATCCAGCCGTAACTAAGCACGAACTCTACCGGCTCTTACGCAACATTGGCCCTATCTTAAAAGGAGAATCACCTATTGATTTAGAGAGGCTCCGGTTAGAGGGAGGGAGCCGGGAAGCAATAGAAAATTTCCTCTGTTCATACGGCATTTCGTTAGAGGATCTAGCAAAGGTTGATAGGATTAAGGCAGAGGCTATAGAATTCATCCAAACCCACTTGTTAAAAGACGAGGAACTGGAAATTCCAGAAGAGATCCGCTCCCCCCAGACAGATATCTATTCCCTATTACAAATGGCTACCTCTCCCCCGCGTAGGAAAGATGGCAATTTACAGCAGAAATGGGCTTGTGCCCTATTGCGGGTTATGCATACCATTTATCATCTAGAAGACGATATCCGCTTTAAATACATCCACCATATTCAAGAAAAGATCCTGGCCAAGATAAAAAGATATATCCAGTATGATGAGGGCGGACAGATGTACCTAGGGCAAAAGGGGAATGATATTATCCCCCTGGTGGCCCTTGACCTTAAGAGGATCAAGGAACGAGAGAGTATCATCGTGAAGCTCCTGCATAAAAGAGAGAATATCGTCACCGAAATAACCGATGTAGTGGGGGTGAGGCTTATAGCAAAATCCAAGCTGGATGCCCTAAAAATTGTCAATTTTTTAGTCAAGGAAAATATCCTCTCCTATCCTAATAGCATTCCGGGGAGGACCAAGAATACCTTAATGCCTTTAGATGAGCTAGAAAAAGTCTTAAAGCGGGGGGACAAGAAGCAACTTGGGGGTTATTTTCGCCTGCTAGAAGAAGGAGTAGTAATAGTGGATAAGAGCAAGAATGATAACCCGCATTCTGTTGACTATCGAGCTATGAATTTCACCAGCCGCGAAAAGATAGAGATCGAAAATCCGGAGTATCAGACCCAGTTCAAACTCCTCCAGGAGTTAGAAAAGCAGCATAAAGATTTAGTGCAGAAAGTAGATGCAGCTCCCCCCATCCATCGGGAGCTAATTTCTTACCACAAAAAGGTTATCCAGAATATTAAAGGTTCCCTGTCCCGGATGAGCCGCTATATATCTTTTTACTATCCCTTCGAGATCCAGATAATGGATAGAGAAGCCTATGAGCAGTATCAAAAATCTTATCCCCGGTATAAAGAGAATCAGAGGAGGACAGCCAGACGAAGAGTATTGAAGTCCCTACTCTTGGAGAGCAATCTTTACCGAAACAATATGGCTAGCTAAATATCACTCCTTACCCCAAAAAAGGCACACATCAGAGGGTCGGGACCGCTGGGGCTAGGAGCCCGGTAGCGACATCCACTCCGACATTCCGGTAAAAAGGAACAATCTTTACACTCCAGGTTTGCTGAGGATATATGGTCAATGCGCTGCCAGCAATTCGCTAACCCTTCCTCGATATGGCCTACAGCTCGATCCATATAAAAACCGCATTGGCACACACGGCTATCGGGCATAATGGTACAAAGATGATATCCACAAGCGTATCCCCCGGCATCGCTATGATAACTCTCCCCAAAGCGATATTTAAGATAAGGGGCCGCTTGTTCGGCCGACAAGGCTAGGTCTTTGCTATGTTCTAATCTCCCCTTAACAACGGGCAAATCAATACCCCATTCTTTTATACCATAGGTAGTTAACTTTTTAGCTAGCGCTGGGATTTCATTCAGATTATAAAGATGGAGCATAGTAGCTACAGAAAGGTCTAGGCCGGCAGATCGGACGGCTTGCAACCCCCTCATAGTGCGACTATATGTCCCGTAACCCCTGAGGGCTTCATGCCCTCTCTCCAGACCATCTAAGCTTATCTGCACTTCATCTACCTTTAAACTTCGGGTCAGCTCAGGTGTTAGTAGGGTGGCATTACTCAGGAGGACTTTCCGGAAGGCATAAGCTGGTAATAGTTCGTTAAGTTCCCGGAAACGGGGATAGAGGAGCGGCTCACCGCCAGAGAGGATAATCCGTAGGCCCTGGATAGTCTGAAATTCTTCCATAATATTCACTGCTAAACTAAAATCTAAATCTATAGGGCGAGACTCTCCTAAATAGCAATGGTGACACTGGAGATTACAGCGATGGGTTAGTTGCAGTTCTAGATAACGTAATGAAGGCTTAGGCGATGGGGAAATTCTTATAGTTTTAGGCTGAGGAGCAGGATGGAGTTCTATTAACCCATTTTCCAGACAATATCTGATAAATTCGGGATCGGCCTTTAATTCTGCAAGCCGTTTAGTCCCGTCACAAAGTAGTAAGAATTTTGCTGCTTCCTGATCCAACTGGTATAAATCATCCGCCCGTATATCATACAGATAGAAATCTTCCAGTTGTTTCAGGGTGCAATGATCTGCTATACGGATAAACCCATCCATTACTCTGTGGGCCTGATGAGCATAAGTAGGGCGGGGTCAAGCAAACCCAGTTGTATTAAATTTTGTAGGATCAAATATCCACCACAAGGAGGGGCGCTGGTCAATGAGGTCTGATCTCTAAAATCACACCCATCCGGTAAGAATGGACATAAGTGACATAATCTTGTCTTTAGTATCGAGTCAAAAGGGTATTCTTGAAGGAATGGGATAGGATAATATAGGGCGGATAGGAGTTCCCAGCTTAGTAACCCCTTCTCTAAACCTTTTTCCAGGAAGAGAATGCCTTCACAGGCCAAATCCTCTTTTCTATCAGGTTTAAAAAAGAAGCAATATCTCTGGCAGACCAAATTTCTCAGCTTTTTCTGCGCTCGCATAGGAAACTTTATTAATTATTCTTTTGTAGAAATACCTTTAATTTCTTGCCACAGAGTACCCAGAGAGCACAGAGATGATAGAAAATAAGAGGAGCATTAGTGGCGAAACACTCTAAATTTATTCTCTGTGCCCTCTGTGGCTAAGTTAACAGGAGCTCTTGCACTTACAAAGGCCATTGGAAGTTTTAACTACCTTCTTAATCTTCATTTTCCCTCACCTCCTCTCGCCTTCTAGTGCTTCTATCCGCTTCTCTAATTGCCGGATAGTTCTGATCAATTCTGGCAATTTGGGGAGACTGGCATGTATCTTAAGCCATACCGGGTGAGGTACAGCGGGTGAGCCTGAGACTACAGCATTAGCCTCTACATCCTGGGTTAAACCAGACTGGGCTATGACGATGGCGTTATCGCCAATATTTATGTGGTCTACCATACCTACCTGACCGGCCAGGGTTACGTTCTTACCGATAGTACAGCTACCTGAGATACCTACCTGGGCAACAATGATAGAGTTTTCACCAATTACTACATTATGGGCAATATGACTCAGGTTATCGAATTTTGTGCCTGACTTGATGACCGTCTGCCCCAGATTGGCCCGATCTATACAGACATTAGCCCCAATCTCTACCCAGTCTTCAATGACTACGCTACCTATCTGGGGAATTTTATGGTGGGTGCCATCGTCTTTTTTTACAAAGCCAAAACCATCGCTGCCTATAACTGCCCCACTATGGATGATTACATTATTACCTATAGACACAGCATCATAGATACTTACGTTGGCATAGATGGTGGTTTCCGATCCTATCTTTACCCGGTCTCCGAGAAAGGCGCCAGGATAAATGATGGAGTGATGTCCAATAACTGCCTCTTCCCCGATATAGACATAGGGAAAGACAGTAACCCCTTCCCCTATCAGAGTATTTGGTCCGATATAAGACAAGGGGCTTATCTCCGGCATTGGCCTGGGTTTTGGATAGAAAAGCTCCAGGAGATAGGCAAAGGCTAAATAAGGATTTTTTACTTTTATATGGGGCAGTGCTGGTTCTATCCCGTCTGGTACAATAATGGCACCGGCCTGGCAATGGGAGAGGCGATCAAGGTGTTTCTTATGGGCAAGAAAGGTTATTTGGTGGGATTGGGCTTCCGTGATACTGGCAACACTAGAAATCTCTATCTCTGGATGCCCTCTTAGCTCTCCCGCCAAAAAATCTGCTATCTCTTTTAATTTCATAATCTGATAAGCTTTCAGCAACAACGGTTATTAGGTCATTGGGTCATTAGGTTATTGAGTTATCGGTTTACGTAATGACCCCCTGACCTAATCACGTAATCACCTAATTTTGCTGATTGCTGAACGCTTACTAATTCCGTTTCAACTGGTCATATCGTTTCATAACTTCCTCGGTCAAATCTATACTCTTAGAGGCATACAACAAACCTTCTTGCCGTTCCATAATCAAGGTATATTGCTGTTCTTGACCCAGTTTATCAATAACCTTTATCAACTCGATCAGTATCTTCTTGGTCAACTCCTTCTCCTGGTTATCCAGCTCCTGATTAGAGTCATCTACAAACCTTTTCAAGTCCTTCATTTTACTCATATATAGTTCTTCTTTTTCTTTCTTACTCTCTTCCGCCAGGACTGATGCCTTTTTAGTGATCTCATTCTGGAGGGCTTCGATCTCTTGCTGCTTGCTATCAATAATAGACTGTTTTTTCGTAAACTCGCCTTTTAATTCATCAAAGGCCCTTTTACCAGCAATAGACTCGCGGGCTGCCCGTTGCAGGTCCACATAACCCAGCTTAAGAGATGGTACCGGTTCTGTACTGGAGGCATATTTTATCCCCCAATACACATTCGGTAATAGAAAAATCAGCAGAAATGTTATTGGTTTAGCATATTTGATTAAGCCCCCCATATTTTTTTACTCCTTTCTCTAATAAGATGATCCAAAGCCAAAATGCCACCTAGTCCTCTTATCTTCCTCCTCATCATACCTATCTCTTTGATCTCCTTTATCCAGCTTATAGGCCCAATCAAGCCGTACTGGGCCCATAGGGGTCCCTACCCTTATACCTAAACCGGTGCTCTTCCTCTGAGAGAATAGGTCAATGGCTTTTGCCACATCTCCTCGGGCAAACACATCACCTACATCGAAGAAGCCAACCCCTTTCAAGACCTTTACATAGGGCAGCTTCATGGGTATAGGGAAGTATAATTCCGCACCGCCCAGGAATGAAGCATCACCACCCACAGCATCGCCATTCTCTCCTTTGGGGCCAACCTCCTGGAAATCATAACCCCGCAAGGAAGTATCACCACCCAGATAGTAACGTTCATAAACCGGTAAATCCTGGCCCCAGCCTGAGGCATAACCTAGATTACCTCGTAACCTTAAGGTAAGGTTCTCGGTTAGTAAGAGGGGGAGGACTCTTTTCATAGGGGATAAGGAGAAGAACTTACTGACTCCTATATCGCTCTTATAAAAAGAATCATCGCTGAGTCCGCCAGCTAACTCAGTAGAGACAAAAATATTACTACCGAATTCGGGAAACATAGGATTGTCGTAGGTATTACGGCTAAGGCCCAGGATTAAGCTGCTAACGCTATTCCGGTCATTCTCTTCCCTAATATAGGCCGGGGCATCATGCTCTATATCTTTTAGGTTTACCCATTCGTATTTGGTTCCAATACTGCCACTAACAAACTCGAACAGATTCTTATTCAGGGAAACCTCGCTCCCCTTACGGTCCACATCATAATTGGGATAGCCATAGATACGGTTATACAGGTTCAGAGAGCTGGAGACCGGATAATCGAATAGATAGGGCTGGGTCAAGCCGATACCGTATCGGCTTCGATAACCGCCGAGCTGTCCCCCTATATTGGCCCGCAAGCCGGTACCAAAGAGGTTGTTCTGCTCAATCCCAACCGTCCCCAGGAGGCTAGAGCTGGTACTAAAACCACCCCCAAAAGAGAGGTTGCCCGTAGGTTTTTCTGTCAGGTCAACATCTATATCCATTAATCTATCTCCTCCCCTACGCCTCTCATTCTTTACCTCTACCTCTTCAAAATACCCGAGGGCCTTCAGCCTCTCTTTGCTGGCCGTCAAGAGCTGGCTATTATATATCTCTCCTTCATTCAAAGGTATCTCTCGCCTGATGATCTTATCCCTGGTCTTGGTATTTCCTTTAATATTTATCTGGCCAATATACATCTTTTCGCTTTTATCAATAGTAAAGGCTATATTTATTCTCTTTTTGTGCTTATCAATGTTAGTGAGGGGTTCCACCTCAGTAAAGGCAAAACCTTTTAAGGTATAAGCGTCGGTTAAAAACTGCACATCGTCTTTGAGGTTAGCCCGGCTGAAGATATTACCGGATTTAGATCTTAACCCCACGGCCAGGTCTTTAGTGGTATATACACCATCTTCACCCTGAAGATCTATTTTGCCTATGCGGTATTGCTCCTCCTCCTTAACCAATATCTTTAGATTTACCTTTTCCGTAGTGCGGTCGATTTTCATCGGGAGGAGTTCTGCCCGGGCATCTATATAGCCATGGTCACCATAAAAGACCTGTAGCCGCAAAAGGTCGTCTTTAATCAGGGCTGGCCGATAAAGGTCCCGGCCAAAGATAGAAGAGATCAGGCCTTTTTCCCTGGTCTCGATAGCTTTTTTCAGCTTCTTGTCCGAAAAGACTTTATTACCCACGAATTCTATCTTGCCTATCTTAAACTTCTTTCCTTCTATAATTTTTATCTCCAGCCTTACTTGATTCCCCACCATCTCTTTTATTACGGGCGCTACTTCTGTCAGGTAAAACCCCTTCTCCTGATATAGGTTATTTATGTTTTGGACACCAGTGCTAATACTGGCCTGATCCAGGACTGAATGGGGCTCAACACCTAATTTCTCTTCTATATCCTTACTCTCTACATCTTTATTCCCGATAATCACAACCCTTTCTACAATAGCCCTTTCTGCTACAGAATAGACCAATTGTATCCCCTGTCCCTGAGAAACAAGATCAATCTTCACATCGGCGAAATAGCCTGAGTCATACAACTTAGCAATGTCCTTGCGGACTTTTGCCGGAGAATAACTATCCCCTACCTTACTCTCCAGCATATATTTGATGGCCGAGTCTTCTATCCTCTTATTCCCCTTAATCTCAATGCTGGTTATTTCTGGTGGTTCAGATGATTTGACACTGATAGTCTGTATCAGTAGGCTTATAACTAAAATAAATACAAAAAAGATACCCTTACTACCCAACCCCCTTATCTTCATAAGACCTTCCTCCTAAAAAGTGTTTTAACCGTTCACCCGGCTAAGCTTTATCAGCCACAAAGACACGAAGGCACCAAGAGATACGATCATTTATCCGGTGTATGACATACGCTGCAGGCCCTATGCAGAGCAAGCTCTGCCACTACAGCCTACAAAAAAGCTTGTAGTGGTCGAGCTTGCTCGACTCCCTTCATGCCTTGGTGACTTAGTGCCTTGGTGGCTGAACGGTTACAAAGTGTTTTATACCAAACTGATTCTAATTTCTGCAAAGATGTAGGGACACGGATCGCTTTGCCCTGTCCATAACACCTTGATCTCTCCCTTCGGTCGAGATGACATGCTAATTAAGAAACGTTCTACTGGTTAAAAATCGGAGGGGGACAAAACCGGCTCTTCCTTTTCGGCAAAGACCAGTCGGTCGCCCTCGAGCCTAATATATACTATATCCCCTTCTTTAAACCTACCTCTCAAAACTTCTTCTGCTAATGGGTCCTCGATATATTTTTGGATAGCCCTCCGAAGGGGCCGAGCACCCGAGGTGAGGGAATAACCTTCGGTAGCTAACCACTCCTTAGCCACCTGATCAACCTCTAGGGAATAACCTTGTTCTTTCAGTTGATTCTCTACCTCGCCCAGCATAACCTCTACGATCTTGATCATATGTTCTTTATTCAAGGGGTGGAAAACTACTGTACCATCCAACCGGTTTAAGAATTCAGGGTTGAACATTTTTTTCAATTCAGAGTTGATATTTTCTTTCATCCTATCCAGGCTATCTTTTTCCTCAGTCCTTTGGAAGCCTAAAGAGGCCCCTTTCTCTATGTTACGGGCACTGATATTAGAAGTCATAATAATTACCGTGTTTTTGAAGTCTACTACCCGCCCATAACTATCAGTCAGCCGGCCATTATCCATTACCTGGAGTAAGATATTGAATACATCAGGGTGGGCCTTTTCAATCTCATCAAGGAGCACAACTGAATAAGGCTTTCGTCGAATCTGCTCAGTTAATTGCCCACCTTCGTCATAGCCCACATAGCCCGGGGGTGCCCCGGTTAAACGGGAAATATTGAACCTCTCCATATATTCCGACATATCCAGCCGTATCAAGGCGTTTTCGTTACCAAAGAGGAATTGGGCTAAGATACGGGACAGATGGGTCTTCCCTACACCACTTGGCCCCAGGAACATAAAGGAGCCGATGGGTTTATTACGGTCTCTGAAGCCCGCCCGGGCGCGCCTGATAGCCTTAGTAATAATCTCTATAGCCTCGTCCTGCCCCACGACCTTTTTATGTAATTCTTCTTCCATGTTTAGTAGCCGATGGGAGTCGGCTTCCTTTATATTAGTTACCGGTATGCCAGTCATCCTGGCAACTACAAAGGCCATATCTTCGCAGCTAACAATCGGTATAGAATCGTCTTGTCTTTCATCCCATTCTTCCTTCAAGACCTGCAATTGTCTCCTCAGTCTCTCTTCGTTGTCTCTCAGCTCTACGGCCTTTTCAAACTCCTGTTTTTCAATAGCCCTTCTCTTCTCCCATACCACCTGTTCGATCTCCCGCTGGATTCCCCGAATCTCGGGAGGCAGGGTGGAGCGGTTAAGCCGGGCCCTGGACCCTGCTTCATCTACCACATCAATAGCTTTATCGGGCAAGTACCTATCAGAGATGTATCTATCCGCCAGGCGCACGGCGGTTACAACAGCCTCATCCATAAACTTGGCTTGATGATGCTCTTCATACTTATTCTTTAGCCCTCTTATAATCTCTATGGTCTCTTCTACTGTAGGTGGGTCTACAATGATAGGCTGAAACCTCCTTTCTAAGGCACCATTCTTTTCGATATATTTTCTATATTCCGAAAGGGTAGTAGCCCCTACACATTGTAGTTCCCCCCTGGACAAAGCTGGCTTCAACATATTGGAGGCATCAATAGACCCTTCGGCTGCTCCTGCTCCTACCAGGGTATGGAGCTCATCAATAAACAGGATAATATTTTCTGCCTGGGTTATCTCTTTCATTATGGCCTTTAACCGGGCCTCGAATTGGCCCCGGTACTTAGTGCCAGCCACGAGGGCCCCTAAGTCCAGCGCCATTACCCGTTTATCGTATAGGCACTGAGGCAAGTCTTTAGTGACGATCATCTGGGCCAGTCCCTCTACAATAGCCGTCTTTCCCACGCCTGGTTCCCCGATAAGGACCGGGTTATTTTTGGTCCTCCGGCTAAGTATTTGGATAACGCGTTCTATTTCCTTTTCTCGGCCAATGACCGGGTCAAGCTTACCCTCCATGGCTAATTCAGTAAGGTCCCGGCTAAACTCATCCAAAGCCGGGGTCTTTTCCCGTTCCTTAGAGGGACTAAAGGGCTCCTGCAGGAGATTCAAGGTATATTCTCTGGCCTGAGAAAATTTTACCCCCATACTGATCAGTACTTTTGATGCCATGCCATCTTTCTCTTTAATAAGCCCTAGCAATATATGCTCGGTACCGATATAGTTATGCCCCATGGCCTTGGCTTCTTCGACAGCGAATTCTAACACCTTTTTAGCCCGAGGCGAAAAGGGTATCTCAGTACCTACAGTATGGGGAGAGCTATGGGGAAGAGTTTTCTTTATCTCCAAATTAAGGCGATCTAGATTAACTCCGCTCTTTTGCAGGACGGTAATAGCAATCCCCCCACCATCCTTCAGTACCCCTAGAAGGATATGCTCGGTTCCTAAATATTCATGGTTATAACGCTCTGCCTCTTCTCTTGCTAAGATAATCACCCTCCTGGCTCTTTCGGTAAATTTCTTAAACATCTTACCCCCCCATCAATCAGCTAAAATTGAACCATCTACTAACTTTAATACCCTATCCATCTTTAAAGCCATCTCCTGGCTATGGGTGACAATAACAAAAGTCTTACCTTTTTCTTTATTTAAACGGCATAGGAGCTGAAAAACAGCTTCCCCGGTCTGCCGGTCAAGGTTGCCGGTCGGTTCATCAGCCAGGATAATTTCTGGGTCATTCATTAAGGCCCTGGCTACTGCTACCCGCTGCTGTTCACCACCAGATAACTCCCCCGGTTTATTATGTAACCTCTGCCCCAACCCTATCTCAGTAAGGAGCTCTACCGCCCTTTCCCGTGCTTTTCTTTTGTCCTCCCGCTTGATCAAGGCAGGTATCAAGGTATTTTCTAAGGCACTAAACTCTGGTAATAGGTGATGGAATTGAAAAACAAACCCTATTTTTTGGTTCCTAAAATGGGCTAATTTTTCATCAGCCAGGGAGAATAGGTCAAAACCATTAAAGAAGACTTTACCCTGGTTAGGACGATCCAGGGTACCCATAAGGTGGAGAAGGGTGCTCTTCCCTACCCCCGAAGCGCCCACTATGCCCAACATCTCCCCCACCTTCACCTCTAAATTAATGCCTTTTAGCACATACAGCTTTTGCTGGCCCACAAAAAATATCCGATGAAGATCAACCGCTTGAATTAGCAAGGATTCTTCCTTTATCACTATTCATACCGGATAGCCTCTACTGGATTAAGTCTGGCCGCATTCCAGGAAGGGTAAAGAGTAGCTAAGAAGCTTATAGTAATAGCCGCTAAGGCTACTACCAGGAAATCCCCCCCTTCCATCTTTACCGGAAGAGTATCTAAATAATATACATCACTAGGGAGTTTAATGAAATGGTAAGTTTCCAATAAGTGGCATACCAAATAACCGCCTATGACACCGATAATAGTCCCGGCTACACCAATTATTATACCTTCCAGCATAAAGATTTTCATGATACTTTTATTGGTAGCGCCCATAGATTTCAGGATAGCTATATCTTTCCCCTTTTCCATAACCACCATAATTAAGGTGCTGATAATATTGAAGGCGGCCACTAAGACAATCAGGGTTAAGATTACAAACATTACCACCTTCTCCAATTTTAGGGCAGAAAATAAGTTTTTATTCATCTCCATCCAGTCCCTGACCCAATAAGGTACCCCTAAGAGTTTTTGGATATTATTGGCTATTTTATCTGCCTTGTAGATATCATCCACTTTTACTTCGATACCCGTTACCCTATCTCCCATGTTAAAGAAATTTTGGGCATTTTTCAAGGAGATAAAAGCTAAACCAGTATCATATTCATACATACCGGAATCAAAAATACCTGCCACCCAAAACTTCTTCATTCGAGGCACCATGCCTATGGGGGTCATTTTCCCTAGAGGTGATATGATGGTAATCTCTTCCCCCAAAGATATCCCAAGATTACGGGCTAACTCCTGGCCTATGATTACCCCTCCACCTACGCCATTGTTTTTCTCAAGGTCGGTTAGAGACCCTTCTTTTAAATTCTCTGCCAGATTAGTAACCCTGGCCTCCCGTAAAGGGTCTATTCCCCGAATAACTACTCCGGAAACACTGCCAGTGCTGGTGAGCATAGCCTGACTATAAATGAAGGGGGTAGCCGATATGACGTGATCTACCTTTTCCACCTTATCAATGGCCCCTTGATATTGGGCCATGCCGGGGCTGCCAGGCTCTAAGATAACAATATGGGAATTAGTACCCAGGATCTTATTGCGCAAATCTTCCTCAAACCCAGCCATTACTGCCAGGACAATGATCAAGGCCATTACCCCTACTGTTACCCCCGCAATAGAGATCCAGGTAATGAGGGAAATAAAAGTCTGTTTTCTTCTGGCCTTCAAGTATCTAAGGCCTATATCCAGCTCGTAAGGCATAACCTAAATTATGGAGTTTCAAGTTTCAATTGTGGGAAAAGGATTACATCTTTGATTGAAGGAGAATCAGTAAAGACCATCACCAGCCTATCAATCCCTATCCCTTCACCCGCTGTAGGGGGCATACCGTATTCTAAGGCCCAGATAAAATCTTTATCCATCCATAAGCACTCTTCATATTCATACTCCCGGGACTGGGCCTGGGTTATAAACCTCTCCTTCTGGTCAAGAGGGTCATTTAATTCCGTATAGGCATTGGCAATCTCTTTCCCCGCTATAAAGAACTCGAACCTCTCTACCAGGTTAGGATCGTCTTCCTTAGACTTAGAGAGTGGGGAGAGTTCTTTAGGATAATCCAGGATAAAAGTAGGTTGGATTAATTTGGGCTCCACGATTTCGGCAAAGATCTTATCCAATATCTGGCCATGATTATCGCCCGGACGAACATGGAGAGATAAATTCTCGGCGAATCTATAAGCCGCATCCCGTTCTTGTAAAACCTCTGGGTCTACCTGGCCCACTTCTCTAAGGGCCTGATAGAAACTTAACTTAAGCCAGGGAGTAGTAAAATCAATCTCTTGTTCATTGAACTTTATCCGTAGGCTTCCCATGGTTTGGTGGGCTAAGCCCGATAGTAATTCTTCGGTTAGGACCATAAGATCATTATAATCAGCATAGGCCATATAAAATTCTAACATAGTAAATTCGGGGTTATGTTCCCGTGAGAGTCCTTCATTACGGAAGTTTTTATTGATCTCATATACCCTCTCCATGCCACCCACAATTAGCTTCTTCAGATAGAGTTCTGGGGCTACTCTAAGGTAAAGGTCCATATCTAATGCATTATGATGGGTAACGAAAGGCCGGGCTAATGCCCCACCAGGAATGGGCTGCATCATAGGCGTTTCTACTTCTATGAAGCCTCTTTTATTGAAAAAATCCCTGATCGTTTGGATGATTCGACTACGGATCAGAAATACCTTTTTAACTTGAGGATTCATCAAGAGGTCCACATACCTCTGGCGGTAGCGAATTTCAATATCCTTTAATCCATGCCATTTTTCCGGTAAGGGACGTAAAGACTTGGACAAGAGAGTAATATCATTCGCCCACTGAGTCAACTCGCCGGTCCTGGTCTTAAAGATAGGGCCTTTTACCCCAATAAAATCGCCAACATCAAACTTTGAGAAAATGTCGAATTGCTTTTCTCCCAAATCCTCCTTCCTGACATAGATCTGAATCCTACCACTACCATCCTGGATATGGCAGAACGAGGTACGGCCATGCTCCCGTTTGCTCATGATTCTACCTGCCAGGCAGTGATTATCTTTTTGCCCTTCAAGCTCTTGCTGGTTAAGAGGACCATATTTCTCAATCATTTCCTGAATAGAGTCAGTTACCTTATATCTATTAGGGTAGGGGTTTATACCCGCTCCTTTTAATTCCTTGAGCTTCTCTATACGTTGAGAAATCAGGACGTTGCTTTCCTCCACTAATATCCCCCTCTTAACTTGACATTGTCACATTTACTGAGAGCAACCCGGCTTAACAAACTCTAAATCCCAAGCACTAAACCCTAAACAATATCAAAATCCTAAATCCAAATGTCAAAACCATTTTAAACTTTTGAATTTTGGTCATTTGAATTTGTTTAGGATTTAAAATTTCGAAATTAGGATTTATCTACCTAATGTAACAATGTCAAATTAAATAATCAGTTTAAATAATCAGTGACCAGTATAATCAAATTGCCCCTCAGCGTCAAGGTAGTCTCTTTTTCAGATATGCCTCAATAAAGTCATTAATTTCACCATTCAAGACCTTATCTACATCCCCTTTTTCTAAACCGGTGCGGTGGTCTTTTACCAGGCGATAGGGGTAGAGGATATAAGACCTGATCTGATTACCCCAGGCAATTTCTTTCTTATTTTTATGCCTCTCCTCCATCTGCTCGGTCTGCTTGCGTAACTCCAGTTGGTAGAGTCTGGCCCGTAAGACCTTCATAGCCATAGCCTTATTCTTGTGCTGGGAGCGCTCATTCTGGCACTGAACCACAATCCCGGTAGGGAGATGGGTTATCCTTACAGCCGAATCTGTTACATTAACATGCTGCCCACCTGCACCGCTGGACCTGAATGTATCCACCCGCAGGTCCGTCTCGTCTACCTCAATCTTTATTTCTTCATCTATCTCGGGATAGACAAATACTGAAGCAAAGGAAGTATGACGTCTCCGGTTAAAATCAAAGGGGGAAATACGCACCAGGCGATGAACGCCGGTCTCGCCTTTAAGATATCCATAGGCATATCTACCGGCAATAGAAAAAGTGGCGCTTTTGATCCCCGCTTCCTCACCGTTCTGCCAGTCAATAATCTCGAGTTTAAAACCCCTCTTTTCCGCCCACTTCAAATACATATAATAAAGGATCTCTGCCCAGTCCTGCGATTCTGTCCCTCCGGCGCCGGGATGGATAGAGAGGATTGCATTGTTGAGGTCTTGCGGCCCTGGCAGGAGAGTTTCCAACTCCATCTCTTGTACTTTTTTTTCTAAAGTTCCGATTCCCTCCTCTAGCTCCAGTCCTAAGGACAAATCCCCTTCTTCCTGGGCTAGTTCTATCATGAGCTGGCACTCTTCTAGTTGCTTAGCCAAATTTTCCCATTGCCCTACAGTATCTGAGAGGACAGCCCTTTGCTTAAGGGTTATCTGGGCCTGTGCATTATCTATCCAAAAATCCGACCGGGAGATTTTCTGGTTGAGTTTATCTATCTCTATCTGCTTACCTCCCAGGTCAAAGACAGTCCCGCAAGTCCTCTAATTTGTCTTTTAACGGAAAAAGCCTTTTACTCAAATCTTCTAACATATCTTCTCCTCTCCTAGGTTAATTGTTCAGCGTCTTGTTGCTGACGGATGAAGGCTTATTAGTTTTTTAGCGACCACTCGTGTCGTAATTATTCAATAAGTTGTGGAAAATACCATTAAACCGCAGAGCCGCAAAGACCCCCAATAGGTCATTACGTTATTGGGTTATTGGGTTATTAAGTAATGGCGCAATAACGTAGTCACCCAATGACCCAATAACCTCTTTGCGTTCTTTGCGTTTCTGCGGTGATATTAATTCCCCACAAGATATTCAGCAATTACTTCGTGTCACTTCGTGGCTGAACTATTAAAACACTGCTTCTTATTTTAATGGCTTTTGCAATTAAGGCAATAGCTACTATAATGGTGCATAGATAAGCGAATACATCACCATAAGCAGTATAAAAAGTTGTAGTATTACCTTTGGGCCATATAGTCCCCTGGATCATAGTCTGAACAAAGAGTTCAGTGGCATTACCAATCCTACCTAAAGGGTCTATGATAGCCGATATGCCGGTATTAGCTGCCCGAACAATACAGACCCGGTTCTCGACGGCCCTGAAGCTCCCTATAGATATATGCTGATAAGAAGCTGCACTGCGGCCAAACCAGGCATCATTAGTTATATTAGCCAAAAACTGCGCCCCCCTCTTTACGAACTGGCGTACCAGATCAGGGAAGATGATCTCGAAACAAATTAGGACACTGAATCTACCCTGGGGGATAGCCATAACCGTGAACTCCTGTCCGCTATAAAAATCGCCTATGCCCTCTACCATCTTCTGGACAAACGGTAGGAGCTTTTTCACAGGCACATATTCGCCAAAAGGCACCAGATGAATCTTATCATACTGCGCTAGTAGCCCTTGCTGGGGTGCGAGGAGATAGGCCCGATTAAACATCTTTATCACCTTGCCAGCAGTCTGATAAGCGGGGCTGCCAAAAAGTAAATAACTACGGCTTTGACGGGCGATAGCAACCATCTCAGGGGCATACTTAGTATCCGACTGATAAAAAAATGGCGTGGCGGTCTCTGGCCAGACAATAAGGTGGGGCTGAGCCGTTGAACAAGCCAGGCTCAACCCTTCATAAATATTAACCACCTGATCCTGATATGCCGGGTCCCATTTGGCATCCTGCTCAATATTGCCCTGAATAATAGCGACCTTTATCCCCTTATCTCTGCCCCCTGGAAGAGGGTATTGCCCTATCGTCCATTGTCCATAAACCAGGGCTGAGAGCAATACCAAAAGGGGTGCTAGCCCCAGGAACAGTGCCCGGGGAACTGACAATTGCTTCTCTTTTAACCCAATTACCAGGGCCGCCAGGGCCGCATTGATCCAGACAATCAAGAAAGATACCCCATACACCCCGGTAATATCGGCTATCTGGATGATAGGTAGGGTTAAGAACTGACTGTAACCTAAACTAGCCCAGGGAAAACCTGTGAGAAAATGTGCCCTTATCAGCTCCAACGAAGTCCAAAGGAAGGGTGGAAGAATAGCATAGAAGAGCAATATCCTACGGACCAAAAAATTCAGTAACAAGCTAAATAGAGCTACATAAAGCCCTAAATAGGTTACCAGGAGGAGTAAAAGCAGGAAGCTAATCACGATGGGTAACCCGCCATAATTCACCATGGTATTGGTGACCCAATATAGAACCCCTCCGAAATAGATGACCCCGGCTAACCAACCCAACCAGAAAGACTGGACAACTGGCTTGTCCCATAATGCATAAAGTAAAGGAATTAGCGCTACCCAGGCTAAAAGCTCCCTATTGAATTTAGGGAAAAGAAGGACTAATATTATCCCGGTTATGGCGGCTAAGACTATATCTCGTATTCGCATCGTTAAATTATATTTAGGCCGCAGATTCGCCACTCCTCACGGCTTACTCTTCTAAAAATCTGCGCTTATCTGCGTCCAAAAAGGAAATTAACCTTTTTACCACGCCATCTTAATCCAGAGTTAATAATTAACACAGTTACTAGCGGTTTTCAAGGAGCGATCGGTGTCATTCCCGGTAATAGGATTAGCAAAGGAAGGTATAAATTTGGATCAGTTAAGGACGGTAAAGGGAGGTGAGTCCCCTTTCTCTTTTATAGCCGTAGAAGCAGAAAGGGGTTATCGCAATATCTTTTGGATGAGGCAAGAGGCATCCTGGGCGATGGGCGCTAGGCTAAGGGCAATGGGATCATAGCCTTCCATAAACTTCAGTCATTTCCGAGAGTTTTTTTCTCAGAGAAGGGCTTAACTGTTCGGGCATGAGCCGCCACTCCCAATTCCCTTCAGCCTCTCCCGGGCGATTCATCCTTGCTTCCTCACCCAGACCTAGTAGGTCCTGCATAGGGAACATGACCAGGTTAGCCCTGGAGGCCATCAGTAGGCGGATAAACTCCCAATGGATATCTTTTCTCTCTTTACCTTTATACCCCAGGTAACGTAAAGCGTTTTCCCTCTCCCGGCAGACGGCCTCGGGCTTCCTGGCAGAATAGTCCTTGCTTCCATAAAGCCAGCCTATAAAGGTATCGTTGTCATGCGTCCCGGTATAGGCGGCACAGTTTTCGATGTAGTTGATGGGTTTATAGGGATGTGTCGGAGAGTCGTCTGCAAAGGCAAACTGGAGTATACGCATACCAGGAAATCCAAAGCGGTCGCGCAATTCATGAACTTCGTCTGTAATTATTCCCAGGTCCTCGGCGATAAAAGGGAGGGAGGGAAAGTATTTCTGGAGGGCGTTGAAAAAGTCATCTCCCGGCCCTTTCTCCCATCTCCCTTTTATGGCGTTCGGTTCCGTTGCTGGTATCTCCCAGTAATCCGCAAAGCCCCTGAAGTGGTCTAATCGGGCGATGTCAAAGAGCATCAGGTTATGGGCCACGCGCCTTATCCACCAGTCGTATCCCCTCTCTTTTAAGACCTCCCAGTGATAGATAGGATTTTCCCAGAGTTGTCCTGTAGAACTGAAGTAATCGGGAGGGACTCCAGCAACAACGAGGGGCCTCTTTTCTTCATCTAACTTGAAGAGATCAGGATTTGACCAGACATCAGCGCTGTCGTAACTGACATATATGGGGATATCACCAATTATCTGGATGCCTTTGCGGTTGCAGCATGCTTTAAGGAGAAACCACTGTTTAAAGAAGAGATACTGGAGGAGTTTTTCCCGCTCTATCTGGCTCCTCAGCCTTTCCTTCCATTGGGATAGCTCCTTTGAATCCCGGTCCCTTAGTAATCGGGGCCATCTATGCCAAATTTTTTTCTTAAAATGCTCCTTTAATACTAAAAAAAGGGCATACTCCTCGAGCCAGTAGTCGTTTTCCTTGCAGAAGCGCTCAAATTCGTCATCCTCTTTCCTTTTATCTTTAAAGTTTGTATAGGCCTTCTGGAAGAGTTCCTCTTTATATTTGATGACGGACGGGTAATCAACCCGATTCCCAGGAAGGGGAGGGGGTTCTTTGATCTCCGCCTTAGATAAGAGACCGTCTTCTGCGAGGAGTAGGGGACTGATGAGTAGCGGATTCCCGGCAAAGGCTGAGGGGCTGCTATAGGGTGAATTGCCAAACTCGATTCTGGTTGGATTTAGGGGAAGAATCTGCCAGAATCCCTGCTGGGTCTCCGCAAGAAAATCCGTAAAGCGGTACGCTTGCGGTCCGAGATCGCCTATCCCGTAAGGTGAAGGGAGGGAGGTGATATGTAGCAGGATACCGCTCGCTCTTCTTTTCATGAGAATATGCCAGGATACCCCGTTGCTTGCGGCGGGGAGGAATGGCATCCTCTCAAAAAAAATATGTTACCAGGGCATAACACTATCTTCTGCACGATTAGCCTTTTTAGAAAGTTGCCGTCTTTTCGTGAGGCCGTAATACCCCGTCCCTTGGGGTGGGGATAGGTCTCACGAGGCAACTTTCTTTATTTTTAAAGAATAAGACACTTAAGGGAGGTAGGGTCAAAGACAGGGAGTGGTGTCTTCCATGAGCTGGTATGGGAGTTGCCTCAACACCACCAAAGTTTCCCTGGCCGCTTCCTTCATATATTTTAGCATCGCTATTTAGAACTTCTCTCCAGAAGTCGCCCAGCGGCACCCCAACTCGGTAGTTATGCCTTGGAACCGGTGTGAGGTTGCAAACAACAAGGATTATGCTACGGGGGTCTTTCCCTTTTCTTAAAAAGCTTATGATGCTATGTTCCCAGTCACAAAAGTCTATCCATTCAAAACCCTCCATTGAGAAATCCAATTCATACAGCGCCGGCTCGGTTCGATAGAAGTGGTTTAGGTCTCTGAGCCATCTTTGTATTCCTTGATGAAAGGGATATTGGAGGACATGCCATTCCAAACTCTCATCGTGATTCCACTCTCTCCATTGGCTAAATTCCCCTCCCATAAATAGGAGTTTTTTCCCCGGATGGCCATACATATATCCATATAAAAGCCTCAAATTGGCAGTGCTCTGCCACTCATCTCCGGGCATTTTGCCTATGAGGGCACTTTTTCCGTAAACCACCTCATCGTGAGAGAAGGGGAGGATAAAATTTTCTGAAAAAGAATACCATATGCTAAAGGTAAGCTGGTTATGATAATGCTTTCTGTAAATAGGGTCTGTGGAAAAATAATCCAGGGTGTCGTGCATCCATCCCATATTCCATTTCATACCAAAACCAAGGCCACCAACATATGCTGGTCTCGAGACCATGGGCCATGCTGTTGACTCTTCGGCTATAGTCTGAACATCAGGATAGCTTCCGTAGATTGCTTCATTTAATCTTTTTATAAAGGTTATGGCTTCTATATTTTCCCTACCACCATATTTATTGGGTATCCACTCACCCTCTTTCCTGGCATAGTCAAGGTAGAGCATTGACGCTACGGCATCCACCCTGAGGGCATCAATATGGTATTTATCAAGCCAGAAAATGGCGCTACTGATAAGAAATGCCATTATCTCATACCTGCCATGATTAAAAATATAACTATTCCACTCTGGATGATATCCCTTCTTTGGGTCGGTATGCTCATAGAGATATGTGCCGTCAAAATAGGCAAGTCCATGCTCGTCAGAGGGAAAGTGAGAGGGCACCCAGTCAAGAATAACACTTATCCCATTTTGATGCAGATAATTAACCAGGTACATAAAATCCTGGGGGGAACCATACCTGCTGGTGGGCGCAAAATAACCTATGGTCTGATATCCCCATGAGCCATAGAAGGGATGCTCCATAATGGGCAAAAACTCTACATGGGTAAACCCCATCTCCTTGACATAGTCTGTCAGATAAGGTGCCATTTCTCTATAGGTGAGAGACCTGTTTCCTTCTTCAGGAACGCGCCTCCACGAGCCGAGATGAACTTCATAAATGGCAATGGGGGCATCAAGGGCATTGGATTTATGCCTGTTTTTCATCCATTCATCATCTTTCCATTCATAACCCAGGTCCCATACAATGGAAGCCGTTTGAGGAGGTGTTTCCCAATAAAAGGCATAGGGATCACCTTTATCAACCCTATAGTTATTGTATCGCGATATTATATGATATTTATAGGTTGTCCCTTTTTCTATAGCAGGGAAAAAACCTTCCCATATGCCCGATTCATCCCCTCTTACTTTTAAGCGGTTTTTTTCTGGTTCCCAATTGTTAAAACCCCCTATGACGGAGACACTCTCGGCATTAGGGGCCCATACAGCAAAGTAGGTGCCTTGGGTTCCATCGAGGATCACGGGGTGGGAGCCCAGTTTGTCGTAAAGTCTAAAATGACTCCCTTCTTTAAAGAGATAGACATCATGATCCGTAAGGAGACTTGCATGAGGTCCGTTCATTTCGGCTCTTTTCGTGTCTTGTTGGGGCATGGTTAACCCTACATATTCAACACATGCCTTTTCAGTGGCAAAGCGTTCTGCAAATTCCAGCAAGGTTTTCGGGTAGTCCTCCATACATGGAGGTTATACACGGGATGGTTACTGGAGTCAAGTGCATACCTAAATAAATTAACAAGGTTGCCTTATATCCTGTAGAGTATACTTCCAATGATATTTACGGTTAAAAATTTTAATGTGGTCTGGATATTGTTTATCATAACCTTCGGATTAAATTTTAAGGAAAACCTAAAGTTTCCGCTTTTGCCTATCCAGACCATTCTTTGTTTTCAAGGGATCGTATACATCTTTATAGGTTTCCGGGATTGGCAAACAGGCCTGCTTTGTAATACAATTTTGGGATACAAAAAAAATAGCCTCGTTATGAATGATGGGATGAAGGTCAAAGGAGCAGCAATCAAGCAAGATAAAGGAGGAGGAAGGATCAATGCCTGTTAGTATCCGATTGGATAAAGAGACAGGGGAGCAGCTTAACCAGGTGGCAAAACGGCTGAAGGTGAACAAATTGAAATATATGCCAGAAACTATTCTGAGATATCTGGTAGCGGTAAAGGTAATCTATCCCTTAACCACCGAGAAGAGCTCATCAAACGAATAAAGGAGAGACATGATCTGTGATTGCCATTGATACAGGCCCTTTAGTTGCTCTCTTTGATAAAGACGATTTAAAAAAACTTTAACCTAATAGTAGAGCATTAGAATTAGAACAAGTGAGGCTGATAACCTATAATGAAAGTTTTATTGGCTAATCCTCCAACATTTAAAAACATAGGAAGCTTTAATCGGCCGATTCGGTTCCCTACCTTTAATTATGCTACGCCGGTTCTGCATCCCCCGTTGTTGTTAGCTTATGCGGCTTCTTATCTCCGATCAAAAGGGCACGAAATATTCCTGCTTGATCCCGTAGTAGAGAGGAAGGCGGTTGATGCTTTCCTGGAGGAAATAACAGCCATAAACCCACAATGTATAGTCTTTGAAACCTCTACCCCTTCGTTTTATAACGATGCCGAGGTTAGCAAACTGATAAAGTCTAGGTTAGGGGCAGCTAAAATAATCTTTTTAGGGCCCCATGTGTCAGCCTTACCAGAAGAGTCTTTAACCCAAGAACCCCTCGATGCTGTGGTAATAGGGGAGTATGAAATTTCTTTAGAAGAATATATTTCTAAAGGGCCTAATGGCACTAAAGGTATTGCTTACCGTGCTGATAATGGAGTAATTATAAGAAATGAAAACAGGGAATATTTGGAAAATCTGGACCTCCTACCTTTTCCAGCCCGGGACCTCTTGCCTAACTATAAATATTTTGATCCTATTTTAAAAAACCCTTTTACCTTTATTTTGGGTGGACGGGGATGTCCCTATAAGTGCATATTCTGTAACTGGCCTCAAGTCTTAACCGGAAGGAAATATCGGCTAAGGTCAGCCAAAAATATCACAGAGGAAATAAAAAATATCATCCAGCAATACAACTTTAGAAGTATACTGTTCAATGATGATACCTTTACTGCCGACAAGAAACATGCCTTAGAAGTCTGTGATGAGATGATTAACAGTGGATTGAAGCTGGATTGGGCGTGTTATGCCAGGGCGGATGATAGGGGTGAAGACTTTTTGCATAAGCTCAGAAAAGCAGGGTGTTATCTCCTGAAGGTTGGGGTAGAAAGCGGTAGCCAACAAATTTTAGATAAGACAAAAAAAGGGTATGCCCTCTCTGAGGTAAAGCAAGCAATTTCACTAATGAAAAAAATAGGTTTTCATGTACATGCTACCTTTGTCTTTGGCCTGCCGGGGGAAACAAAGGAGACTATCCGGGAAACTATTGATCTTGCCAAAAGATTAAACCCAACTACCGTTCAGTTCAGTAGTGCAGTCCCTTTCCCCGGGACAAAATTTTATGAAATTCTAAGCCGAGAAAACAGATTATTAACTAGAGATTGGTCAGATTTTATGCCGATGCAGCCTATTTTTGAATATGAAAACTTATCGGCTGAAGAAATGAAAAATTCAGTGGGAACAGCTTACCGCAAGTTTTATTTTAGGCCCGGATATTTTATTACTGGCTTGAAAGAATTTTTTTTCCAGCCCCGTATCTTCTGGGCCAATTTAACTAAACTGATTAGGTTATTAATTCAAAAATAAGAGTGAATATTTCTATTGTCATTCCAGCCTTTAATTCTCAAAAGACCATTGCCCAAGCCATAGAAGCATGCCTGCAACAAATATATGACCAGGGAGAAATAGAAGTAATTATAGTAGACGACGGCTCAACGGATGATACACAAAAAATAGTGAGAAGTTATCCAGTGGGATACATCTTTCAGGAAAACAGTGGCCCGGCAAAAGCTAGAAATACTGGCTGGGAAGCTGCCCAGGGAGATATCATCTGCTTTACTGACTCTGATTGTATTCCTCATAACGATTGGGTACAGAAGCTGGTAAGGAATTTTAATGCTAAAGATGTTGGTGCGGTTGGGGGGAGTTATAGCATAGCTAACGAAGAGAACTTATTAGCTGCCTGTATCCATCAAGAAATTTTATTAAGGCATGAACAAATGCCTAAAAGGGCCAAGGCCCTCGGATCATATAACCTTTCAGTGCCTAAAAGATTACTAGAAAAAATAGGAGGCTTTAATGAAGAGTATACCCAGGCCAGTGGAGAAGATAATGACCTGTGCTATAGACTAATTAAAGCAGGATATAGTTTATATTTTGAAAAGGAGGCCCTGGTTTTTCACTATCACCCAAGCAATTTTCTCCGGTACCTAAGACATCAATTCTGGCATGGTTATTGGCGAGTGAAGCTTTACCAAGACCATCCGGGGATGATGCGAGGGGATGATTATAGTGGCTTATTTGATTTTATCCAACCCCCCTGCTTTTTGTTAACTTTTGGGCTGGTTCCTTTTGTTTGGTTATCGCCTGTTGATCAAATTTTATTGATACTTTCTACCCTCGGACTAATTTTTCAAATCCCCCTAGCAGCTAAAATAGCCGCCCGCAAAAGGCAATACAAATATCTTATGATCATACCCATAAATTTTTCCCGGGGGTTTGCCCGGAGCTTAGGGATGGCAGTAGGGATTCTGCGATTCTGGCTATTGGATAGACAAAAAAGAAAATCGCCTAGACAGGAATGTACCGCCAATAGATAAGTAGGGTTTTCTAACCTAGTCAAAGGGCTTTCAGAGCAATGTCGAAACGGATCTTGATAATAATTCCCGCCTATAACGAACAAGAAAATATCGCCTCGGTAATTGATAACTTAAAGAAAGAAGCCCCTTCTGACGATGTTTTGGTAATTAATGATGGCTCTTCGGATCATACCCTTGCTATCCTGAAAGAGAGACATATCCCGCATATTAATCTGCCATATAATATGGGGATTGGAACCACAGTCCAGACCGGGTATAAATATGCTGCCAGTAAAGGGTATGAGATAGCGGTTCAGGTAGATGGCGATGGGCAGCATGATGCCAGTTATATCAAAAGCCTTGTAGAACCTATATTGGCAGGTGAGGCCCAGGTTGTTATCGGCTCACGCTATATCAACAAAAGCGGATTCCAGTCTAGTTTCTTTCGGAGGATGGGGATCAGGTATCTTTCCTGGTTGATAGGATTAACTACCGGGCAGAGCTTCACTGATCCTACCTCGGGATTCCGGGCCGTAAATAAGGAAGTTATTGCCTTGTTTGCCCAGCGATATCCTCCAGACTACCCCGAGCCAGAAGCCCTGGTTATGCTCGCCCGGAAGGGTTTTATCACTAAAGAAATACCGGTGGAAATGAAAGAAAGGGCCTTGGGTAAATCCTCTATCAATCCCATGTCAGCCATCTATTATATGATAAAGGTTACTCTAGCTATTATTATTGACAAAATGCGAGGGTAATGGGCGAAGATGATTGATCTCAAACTATATATCTTCTCTATTCTTTTAGGTGTGGGCTTTTTGACTATTATAATATACCTGGTAAGGAATGAGCATCTCTCTTTGCGCTATGCCCTGCTCTGGCTGGCTACCAGTCTTATCTTTCTCCTGGTAGCCTGTTTCCCGCCAGTGGCCAGGGGGATAGCCTATGCTATGGGGATAAAGGCCCCCTCTAATGCCTTATTTCTATTAGGGATAATATTTATCCTTTCGTTGCTCTTGATGCTCACGGTAGGCTTTTCTCGACTCTCGGAAAGACATAGAGAGTTAACCCAGAGGTATGCCTTATTGGAGAAAGAGATAGAGATTCTAATGGAGAAAAAAGATCGGGGGAGCATATAAATGTATCTGCTGCTGCTCAATCCGCCTTATGAAAGGTCTATGTTTTCTCTGGTGGCAGCCGACTTCCTTAAAGATATAGCGTTTGGCTTTTACCCCCCATTGGGGTTACTTTATGTGGCTGCAGCAGTAGAGGCAAACTCTTCGCATAAGGTAGAGGTGTTAGATGCCGATGTGGAGGGGATGAGCTATGAGGCGATCCAGCAAGAAGTTAGGCAGAAGAATCCTGACCTGGTAGGGATCTATACCTCTTCTGTAGCCCTGAGTATGGCTTACAAGACGGCTAAGGCGGTAAAAGAGGTGAATATCAATATCCTGGTTATTGCTGGTGGACCCCATGCCCAGATCTATCCCCAGGAGACCGCCGCTTTGCCTGAGATAGATTATGTGATCCTGGGGGAAGGCGAAGAGAATGTGGTTAACCTTCTCCATTGTCTGGAACAGGATAGTGATCCTGCATGCCTTGACGGGATTGTCTTTCAGCGAGACGGAGAAATTATTGTCTCACCACGGATCAACTGGATAAAGGATTTAGATGCCCTACCTTTCCCGGCCCGTTACCTTACCCCTTTTCATAAATACCATTCCCTTATTGGGAAAGACAATATCAGTACTACCCTTATGGCCAGCCGGGGGTGTCCTTATCGTTGCACCTTTTGCTATATACCCTTTGATGGTAAGCTCCGGTTGCGGTCGGTTGCTAATATAATAGACGAAATCCAGGCCTGTGTAGCTATGGGCATTAAAGAATTTTTCTTTTTTGATGAGATCTTTACGGTCAATAAAGAGAGGGTGATAGCAATATGTCAGGAAATAATGGAGAGAAAACTGGATATTATCTTTGATATACGCTCGCGGGTGGATACCATTGATGAAGAGGTTATCCGGCACCTGAAAGAGGCTGGTTGTAGTCGGATACAATTTGGCGTGGAGAGTGCCTCTCCGGAGATACTTCAGGCGATGAATAAAAAGATTACTTTAGAGCAGGTATATCAGGCATTCAAGCTGGCCAAAAAATATAAATTGGCTACCCTGGCCGATTTTATGCTGGGTTATCCCGGCGAAACCAGGGAACAGATGCAAAAGACTATAGAGCTAGCAAAAAAACTCCATCCAGATTTTGTCCAGTACGCCATTACCGTCTTTTATCCGGCTACCAAAATCTATCAGGAAGCAGTAGAACAAGGAAGGGTTGAAGACTTATGGAAAAGATTTGCCCAAAATCCGGACTATAAAGCACCTGTACCCATAGCCTCTGATCTCTATTCTCGTGAAGAGATGGTAACCCTCTTAACCCGTGCCTATAACTCCTTTTACCTAAGACCACAATATGTCTGGCAAAGGCTGAAGAAGGTCAAGTCCTGGTCTGAGTTCAAACGCCAGGCCCGGGCTGGCCTGCAGATGCTCTGGTATAAATTGAAAGGATATTTTAGGAAAAACCTTATTTTGACTTAGTCACATTAATTTGGATGCCACGTTTGTCACCCTGAGCCCTTCACTGTGCTCATGGTAAACTCCGCGAAGGGTCTTAGCTTTTCGATAACAAGATTCTTCGCTTCGCTCAGAATGGCATGGCAAATGTGACAAAGTCAAGTTATTGCCCCTTCTGAAGACAAAAGCTATTGATATTCCAATCTGATCATATATTCGCCGGTTTGTATCCCGTCATAGAGCGACAAATCAGCCTTTTGGCCATTGAAGCTGCTAAAGCGGGTGGCCGCATTGGCATCACCATAGATAACAGCATAATTATGGCCTGCATCTGGACTACCTGTTACCGAGAGGGAAACAACTATCTTTTGCTTACCCTGGATAATATCCAACGGAAGGGGTATTAGGTACCAGTCAGCGATAGGTGGTACCCCTCCGAAAAAAACTTTCACTATTCGGTCATCTACCCTAACAACAAGGTCATAAGTATGTCTCTGTTCAGGATTGTATCCGTTAGCCCCATTCATAAAGATCTTGAGAAAGACCCGGTGGTATTCTACTACATGGTCCAGTAGGATAAGTTCTTTTTGTATAGTATTCTTGGCATCTGCCAAATAACTAGCCCATTCATGAGCGCCATCGTCTGTTCGTACCTCTGCGGGGGCAATAATTTCATTACCTTGTCCTGCCAGCCAGAGGGATAGAAGGACGGCAAATATAATTAGTGAAAGGATTATCTTGTTTTCTCTGTTTGAGCTGGCTTTAATCTGTATCTCTCCTCCTGAATAGTTAGTCTATCCTCGTGCATAATCTCAAAGGTAATTTAACTCTCTAAGGGATGATTTTCAAGCAAATTGAAAAGGAGAATAAATAATGTTACTTGAAGAGTCCCCTTCAGTCCAGATATAATGAGGCATAGGATAAGCACAAAATGGGCTATCGTAACTATAGTGAACGAATTAAGTAAGTTGACATTTGTAAGCTGTCATTCCGAGCGAAACGAGGAAGCTTGCATTTTAACGGTATAGAAGATTTCTCCCTTTGGTCGAAATGACAACTTTATTTGGTCGTTTACTATATAATCTTATCATTATGAACAAGTGCTTCCAGAGAATATTACTTAGTGCTATTTTAATCCTGGGGTTGGCCAGTCAGCTTTTTTTTGCCTGGTCAGATATAGAGATCCTGGTCCGGGATATAACCTTAGATGACAGCTACTACTATTTCCAGATCGCATATAACATGGCTTCAGGCCAGGGTAGCAGCTTTGATGGTATAAATGAAACCAATGGCTATCAACCCCTCTGGCAGTTCCTATTAGTACCCTTATGGTGGATTAGCTCTGACAAAGAACAGTTTGTCCATCTGGCCCTCACCCTGGCTGCATTATTTCATGTCTTTGTCGGGTATTTCCTTTATCGTATTGTCATATCCGTCAGTCATTGGATGGTTGCCCTGGCCGCTGCTGCCCTGTGGCTACTCAGCCCACGACTAATGATGTTGGGTATCTCTGGCATGGAAAATAGTATCTATGCCTTTACCCTTTCCGCTACCCTATTATATTACTTAAAATTTAAACCTTTTTCTCAACGGAGTTCTCCCTCTCTTTATTTTTTCGGGTTCTTGGTAGGCATTACCTTCCTGGCACGGGTGGATGCCTTTTTTCTTTTCATAACCGCCTTTTTATGCTTAGCCCTTCAGAAGACAGAAGAACCTTTAAACAAGCGTATACTGAAATTAACCTCGTTTGCTATAGCATCATTTGTAACGGTATTGCCTTATCTCTGTTGGAATTGGCTTGGTTTCGGCCTTTTAACTCCCATAAGCGGCCAGGTAAAGTTCTGGCTCGGCAGGGGAACAGTTGGTGGATTGGGTGGATATTTCTCTTCAGGGGCAGCCAAGGTTGCGCTGAAATCTCTCTTATGGGATGACCCTATCAATGATGTCTTTACCTATCTTTGCGATCTTATCCGGCCCTTTAACAATAATCTATCGCTTGACACCTTATATAAGATCTGGGTTTTTATCTTCCTGGCCGCGGTACTATTAGCCTTATTAAAGTTTATTGAGAAACTATTCGGTGCGAATAAAAAGACAGAACATCCACCCGCTAAGATTTTCGGCCATGCCGGATTTTTTATCCTCTTTGTAACAATCCACTATTTCCTCTATTCTACAAAATTTGTAATTGCTGTAGGCCGGGGTTATTACTTTGTTCCCGAATATCTTCTTCTTGCGATGCTAGCTCCTTATGCGCTATTTTCTCTGATAGAGACCATATTTACACCCATACTCAAAAAGACCTTATGGCCAGCAGGAGTTTTGCTAGCAGCTTTCCTCTATTCATTACTCTATCAACTCTCAGGTTTTTATACCTACTCTTACCGGGGAGAAAATTCAAGTACGTCTTATACTTATCTAAATTCTTATTATGTAGCCCAATGGTTGCGAAACAACACTGACCCGCAGGATATTATTGGCGCATGGAATGCCGGTGTAGTGGGATATTTCTCAGAAAGGAAAGTGATAAACCTGGATGGAATAGTAAATAATCGAATGTTTTTTAAAGTCATGCAGAGTTTTAACATAGCCGATTATGTAAAGTCTCAAGGTATAAAATATCTTACCGATTATTTAGAGATTAATCCTTCTGCGGGAACGGAGGCCGTCACTCAAGCATTTGCCGGACCACGCTACTTGAATAAAGACTCTTTACGGCTGGTATTCATAACTGAGCCCGACTTCGGCTATTATTGGTATATCTTTAATACTCAACCAAATAACAATCAACAGAAGACAAAAAATAAAGATATTAGAGTATCCAACAAGGTTAACAGCCTCAAAGGCTTTAAAGACATCTTATCCTGGTTAAAAAAGCCTGATAACTCTCTTGTTATAAGCGATGACGATGGTATCCAGGATTGGCGCTGTTATATCTCTAAGACTACTGACCGGATAGAGAAAATTCTGTCTCTTCCCAATAATATCGGCAATTACAATAAGGTCAGCTTGAATATCTTGATGAAGGGGGCAAGCTTCATGGGAACCAAGGCAGTGCATACATATAATTGTACAGTAAAGGTAGGTGATAGGGTTGTGAAAACCTACCAGGGAGGCATACCAGAAATACTCGCCTGGCATAAGATACCTATAGACAGAAGGCTGATAGAGGGTAAGGAAAAGATTGTTGTAAGTTTATCCCTCTCTGATAAGCCAGACCCTAACTCTAATTATATAAATATTTATGGTGATGTTAATAACTATGCTGGTAAGAGTTTTTTTAACGGCAATAAAGAAGACCTCT
>Ga0156295_1031_pt1 | contig 34317 bp, 24 predicted proteins | sample RifCSPlowO2_12_FD_107943 | JGI IMG/M metagenome (GOLD analysis project Ga0156295, IMG submission 107943) | Nitrospinae bacterium RIFCSPLOWO2_12_FULL_45_22 | reverse complement strand
TGCAGTGAGTATTGCCGGCGTTGAGCTTTTGGCTGATGGCCTCACCTCTAACAAAGGCTACTGTCCATTGATAGCAGGGTTTACCCCTATTCTTTTTGTTGAAACCAGTAACGGCCTTTTCTCTTTTTCTACTCTCCAGGGAGTGAGTAGTACTATCTATGTCCAGAACTAAGATGTCTTGACGGGAACTTTCACCATAATCCTGGATTAACTGGTGGTTGACCTTATCCAGTTGAGTTACATGCCATTTTTGAAATTCATTCAGGAATAAATGAACTGTGGACTGATCAAAAAATCTGGGCAGCCCTACAAGTTGGGCTATCTTCTCTTCGGTGCTAAGGACATCATTGATTTTCCTGAATTTAATTACACCAAGAAGGATAATAGCAACAATCCCTATGCACATCTGGTTAGTATCATATTTAGGCTTCCTCCGCTTTATTGGCTTTGCCCGGTTTCGTTTCTTCTTGACGGATACCGTGCTAAAATATTTTGGTAGCACAAGGATGTCCATCAAATACCAGGCAACCAGTGGAAAGAGACCATACTTTGAATGCTTATCTCCTTCAAATTCGATAACAATGTCTTCAATATGGGGATATGACATGGTTTTGCCCTCCTATAAAAGTGACAGGAAAACCATATCATAAAATATGGACTTTTGTCAATAATTAAAATAGTAATATCCTCTGTTTATAGTAATATACATAATGATACTTTTTTAGAGACTACACTTTATTACCAATAAATAAAGGATATAACATTAATTCAACATTTCCGTTAAGGCTTTTTATTGATATCGGATAAGATATGAAAATACTATTTGTTTTCAGGAATGCTGAATGGTTAGGAATAGAGTATTTATCTTCGGTATTAAAAAAATCAAGTCATCAAACTGAATTATTATTCAATCCCGGAGCCGGGGATATTGAATTTAAAATGCCGTTGTTGGAGAAAATTGGTGGTATCGATGGTCAAATCATTAGACAGGCAAAAAAATATAATCCTGATTTAATCGCTTTTACTGCCTTGACAAATATATATAGCTGGGAGAAAAATATTGCCTCAGAACTAAGAAAGCATATCAACGCTCCCATAATATTTGGGGGTATTCACGCCACAAATGTCCCTGAATTAGTTTTAAAAGAGGATTTTATAGATATGATATGTATAGGAGAAGGAGAAGACGCTATTGTTGAACTTGCTAATTCATTGGAAAATAAAGAAGTTAACTATAATATTGAAAATATATGGTTTAAAAAAGATAATACCATCATTAAAAATCCAGTCAGGCCTTTAAATGAGGATTTGGATAATCTCCCATTTCCTGACAAGGAATTATTTTATAGATACGGATGCTTTAAAGATAGATTGTATATAATGACAGGCAGGGGTTGCCCCTTTTCTTGCACCTATTGTTATAATTCTTCATATAAAGAATTATATTTCAATAAAGGGAAATATGTAAGAAGACGATCTGTGGATAATGTGATCGAGGAGATATTATATTTTAGGAAAAAATATTCTATTAAAGAAATCTTTTTTTATGATGATATTTTTACTTTAAATTACCGTTGGTTAGAGAGATTTGCTGATATGTATAAGAAAAAAATAGATTTACCTTATAAATGTTTGATTCATTTTGATATGGTCAATGAAGATGTGATAAAACTCCTTTCAGAATCTGGGTGTAAATATGTTGATATCGGAATCGAATCCGGAAGCGAAGAAATCAGAAAGAACATTTTAAATAGAAAGACAAATAATTCACAGATTGAATACATATCTAAATTCCTTCATAAGTATAAAATTCCTTTTACCACACTTAATATGGTGGGGTTGCCTTCAGAAAATAAGGCTCAAATGTGGGATACTATAAATTTAAATACAAAAATTAAACCCAATAACGCTTTATTTAGTACCTTCTATCCTTTTCCAAATACTAAACTCGCCATTATTTCAAAAGATTTAGGTTATATTGATGATAAGATAACTAATAAAATTAATAACGGAGAAAAAAGCTATAAAGAGTCGACAGTGCTTAATCATCCGGAAGCAGAATTTATTTATTGGGTAAGTAATTTTGCCCCGTTAGCTATTAAATGGCCACGAATTATTTTTATCCTTAAGCATTTGAAACCCAATAAACTTTTCAGATTCATGGCCATATTTTTTTCATCCCCTTTAAGAAATATATGTTTTAGAACAAAAGAGATTATCTCAATGTATATTAGATCAAGATATTATTTTTTAAAAAACAGATTTTAAGTAAACAATAAGAGCCAAAAATTTAACTTACAAATCCGAAGTTGGAGAGGGAGCGAATGTCATACTGGGATAAAAAAAGGGTGTTGGTTACGGGAGGAGCGGGGTTCATTGGCTCTCATTTGGTGGAGATGTTGGTGGAAGAAGGAGCCAGGGTTAAAGTAGTTGATAACTTGAGCCGGGGAGAGCCGAAGAATCTGGATGATTGCCGGGAAAAGATTGATTTCATAAAGGGTGACCTATCTCATTTCGCTCTCTGTGAGGAAGTCTGCACAAAGATAGATGTTGTCATGCACCTGGCGGCTAAAGTTGCCGGTGTTGGTTATAACTTAAGGCATCCGGGAACTATGTTTTATGCTAATGTTTTAATAAACACAAACATGTTAGGGGCGGCCAGGAAAGCGAGAGTGAAGCGATTCCTATGTGTTAGCTCTGCCTGTGTTTATACCCGCCATTGTTCCATACCTACCCCTGAGTCCGAGGGGTTTCAAGGCGATCCAGAGCCAACAAATTTTGGTTACGGGTGGTCCAAGAGGATTGCTGAGATCCAGGCCCGCTGTTATTCCGAAGAATTCGGGATGGAGATAGCCATCGTAAGGCCATATAATGCCTATGGACCGCGAGATGATTTCGATTTAGATGTAGCTCATGTTATCCCGGCTCTCATTCGCAAAGTGATGGAGGAACAGGACCCTCTGGTGGTTTGGGGAGATGGTGAGCAAACCCGGGCTTTCGTTTATGTTAGTGATTTGGTGAGAGGAATGATGTTGGCGGCTGAGAAGTATCCAAAAGCTGACCCCCTTAATATTGGCACAGAAGAGGAAGTGAAGATTAAGGATCTGGTGGAGTTGATACTGAGTATTTCAGGGAAGAGGCCCCGGGTGATTTTTGATCCCCAGAAGCCCGCCGGACAACCGCGTAGAAATGCAGATATAAGCAAGGCCAAAAAGCTTATAGGTTATGAACCTCAGGTCTCATTAAAGGAAGGCCTCGAAAAGACAATCGAGTGGTATAGAAGCCAGGGTCGCAAACGAATATGAAAAAGACTTTGGTGATTTTAACTTTTAATGAGATCGAGGGGGTCAGAGTTCTGTTCGATAAAATCCCTTTTCATGAGGTGGACGAGTATTTTGTTGTTGATGGAGGCTCGACTGATGGAACGATCGAGTTTTTTGAGAGAAGAGGAATTAAGGTGATACGGCAGGATATAAAGGGCCGGGGCGAGGCATTCCGGATCGCCTTCCGGGAAGCTCAGGGCGAGAATTTGGTCTTCTTTAGCCCGGATGGAAATGAAAACCCTAATGATATTCCTCGGCTCCTCGGCCTTCTTGATGAGGGGTATGATATGGCCATTGCCTCACGGTTCATGAAGGGTGCGAGGAATGAGGAGGATGACCGGCTTTTTCCCTGGCGGGCTTGGGCGAACCGTGCTTTTACTGCTATTGCCAATTTTGTCTGGAGAGGGAAAATCACAGATAGCATAAATGGGTATCGGGCTATAACCAAAGATGCTTTTAGGAGGATTAAGCCAGATGCTCCCGGGTTTGTTATTGAGTACCAGATGTCCATAAGAGCCATGAAATTAGGTTTGAAGGTAGCCGAGATTCCCACTCAAGAAGGGAAACGAATAGGGGGAGAAAGCACCGCCAAATCGCTCCCCACAGGACTGATCTTCTTAAAAATTCTCTGGCGAGAGATAATTATTGGAAATAAGTTTAAGGATTTGGAGACGCCAGGGAAGATATGAAGAACAATAAAGTTACTCTTGTAATCTTTTTCCTGATTTTGTCGCTCGGTGGGGTTCTTCGTTTTAACCATATTCTGGATCTAGGCCCATTTATGGCTGATACCGCTTGGCGGTTAAGTGAGACCAGGTTCTTGATAGAATCTTTGAGGTGGATAAAGGAAAAGCCTCGTTTCATAGCTATCCAGGAGGATTTAGGTGGTGAGAGCCCTACAGATTCGTTCAGAGAGTTTATAATAGCGAAAAATCTAGGTGAGTTTGTCCCCACCAATGCCAAGTCTTATCTTACTTTTTTCACCGCTTTTTTTTATCTTGCTTTTCGTCTTCCCCTCGAAGATGCGGGAAATGTAATGGCCGCCACATTTGGCGTTCTGACAATTCTCATGGCTTTTGTCCTGGGAAAAACTCTTTATGACGCCCATACCGGTTTGATTTCCTCAGCAGTAGTCGCTGTTTCTGCATATCAGATTATCTATTCGGGCCGGGGTTTTGAATTAAGTCCAGCCATTTTTTTTGTTATGCTGTCCACCTATTTCTATTACCGAAGTCGCAGCCTGGAAGAGAATAGTATATCGTTCCTCTGGCTAACGGGATTGAGTGCTGGTATCGCCTTTGGCTGCCACACCTCACTCTCTATTCTACCAGTAATATTATTGTTATACGAGGTCCATCTATTTCTATCCCCTGACCGTCTCCCTCTGGAGAAGCATGTTAAAAGAATAGGGGTATTAGTTATTTCCACGCTAATTCCCTTGCTGATAGCAGAAATTGTCTACTTGTACCTGAGGGTTCTCACTAATTACCCACATTTCACTTATTTTGAGCAACTGCTGTTTCGCTTTAGGCAGCAGGGAGGATGGTCCCGCCGCGTGGATGCAGATGCTTTGATTCTCCCCCGAACCTTGCTAATTCTGGAAGGTTATGTTGTAACTCTGCTCTTGCTGGGGGGAGTGGTATCTATATTGAGAAGATGGTTGTCCGACCACCGTATCTCATTGGCAGATCTGATTATCTTTACTCAATTCCTACTGCCTCTCATCTGGTGGTCTCCTCACCATAATCATATTCCCCGGTTGTTATTGTTATCTCTATCGACCTTGCCCCTGGTGTCTGCCCGGGGAGGATTGGCCTTGGTAGGTTTTATGGCTGCCCGTGTAGGAAGGGTGAGTTTACCCCAGATGATTACCGTTTTTACCTTAATTGTTCTCGTAACGGGAAGCTATAATTCATGGGAACTGACAAATCTAAAACCAGGATATAAAGCAGCCTTTGAGTATATGGGTAGCCACGAAGGAGACAAGCACTTGAGCACTCTGCCCTATGTTTCAGATGTTTACTATAAAGGCAGCTTTTCTCCCCTTATTGAGGGTCTCGCTATATCTAATATAAAGCGATTATTTACTAATGGAGGCTATAAATATTTGTTAGTAGACTGGCAAAAATATCATTTACTGAAGCATACTCGTTATGCTTGGTTATACCGGGTGGAGAAAGAATGTAAACCTGTACATGAAGTCTCAAACAGCGTTGGATTATATAAACCTTTCCTCTATGAGAACTCCTACAGTCCTGAAACTCTTGGTCAGGAAATGTTTAATAGCATGCTCCAAGATCAGGGGATGGGATTAATAAAGATCTACGATCTTGCAGATGTGGTGAAGTTACCTTAGTAAGTAAAGCGCGATTTTTCTATACGATAAGTTGAATTCAGTAAGGAGAATTAATGTCAATTCTACTGATTAATCCGCCGTGGGTAAAAAGAGAAGGGAACATCTGGAAGGATATTGCCAGTTGCATGCCACCGCTTGGATTAGCTCAGATAGCTTCTTTTTTGGAGGAGCGCTTTTTCAAGGTAGAGATTTTGGATGTTCATGCTGAAAGAATCGGATTGGATAAAATTTATCAACATATTAATGATAAACAACCATGGTTTATTGGAATAACAGCTACCACCAGCATAATAAATAATACCATGGAAATAGCAAGGTTGTGTAAGAGATTTCTACCCCAGACCAAGATAGTACTGGGAGGAGTCCATCCGACGGTCTTGCCCGATGAGGTCTTAAGTAATGAGAGTGTAGATTTTGTTATCCGGGGAGAGGGAGAATATACTTTCTGGGAATTAGCAAGGGGTGATGATATACGAGAGATCCCCGGACTCTCTTATAAATCGAATGGAGTCTATATTCATAATGAAGCAAGGGCACTTATCGAAAACCTCGATAGCTTACCATATCCTGCGTACCACTTATTGCCTATGCATAGATACTATCCGACTCTCGGTGCGTACAAAAGACTACCAGCAATCAGCATGGTTGCCACCAGGGGATGCCCCGGTAGATGTACGTTTTGCTACGGAGGAGTACTAGGGGAAAAAATACGGAGAATTTCACCGCGTAGGTTAGTTGATGAAATAAGACTGCTAAAAGATAACTATGGAATAAAGGAGATCCAGTTTTACGATGATACCTTCACCGTTTTTAAGGACGAGGTAAAGGAATTTTGTACCCTCCTTCTCTCTGAAAATATTGATATAACCTGGTCCTGTTTTGCTCGTGTCGATTATGTAGATAAGGATATGCTAAGGATAATGAAGGATTCCGGTTGTCATCAGGTCATGTTTGGGATTGAATCTGCAGACGAGGGAATACTGAAAAATATTAATAAGCGGATAAACTTGAACGGAGCAGAAGAGGCAATTGCCCTTACCAAAAAACTAGGAATGGATGTTCGTGCCACTTTCATGTTGGGAAACCCCGGCGAGACCTTGGAAACCATGGAGAAGACTATTCAATTTGCTATCAAAACAAGTCCGGACGTTGTGGTATTTAATATTACCACGCCATATCCAGGCACTAAGATGTTCAATTGGGCAAAGGAGTGCGGATATTTGAATACTCTCGATTGGGAAAAGTACGATTTGTCCCATCCAGTTATGAATCTACCAACGGTGAGCAGCGAAATGGTATTGAGATATTATCAAGATGCTTACCGGAGATTCTACCTGCGGCTGCCATATTTATGGAGAAGACTATTAAGGTTTTTTTCTTGGACAGAAGTGAAAATGAACATTTCAGCTTTTAAGAGGATTTGGAGTAATCCGTGGATAAAGCGTTAAGGATAGGGCAAGAGACTTTAAGGAAATTGGATAAGCTTACCATACATAATCAGTGGTTTTGGGATAAGATTAAGGACGATATTGGATCTAGGGTGTTAGAGATAGGCTGTGGGATTGGTATCTATACTTCATTCCTAATTGATTCTTCTGAATTACTGGTGTCAGTTGATATTGTAGAAGATTATATAAAGGAGGTAGAGTCAAAATTCACCGATAATAGAAACTTTAAAGCCATCAGGTTAGATATAGCTAAAGATGACATAAATTATTTAACTAGCTTCGGCTTTGATACTATAGTATGTCTCAATGTATTAGAACATATCGAGGACGATACAAAGGCACTGAAGAACATGTATGCTCTGCTAAATAATCCAGGCAGGTTGATATTGTTAGTTCCTGCTTTACATTGGCTATATGGAACCTTGGATCAATCCGTTGGACACTGGCGAAGATACCATTGTCGCGAATTGAAGCATAAGATAGAAACGGCGGGTTTCACAGTCAAAAGGCGGTTATTTTGTAACTTCTTTGGTATATTCGGCTGGTTTGTAAATGGGAAAATTCTCAGACGCGAAATTTTGTCAGACTGCCTATTGGAATTTTTTAATAAATTTTCTTCCCTTTTGCTTTTGTCAGATAGGTTGTTTAGTCCATTTATAGGAATGTCGTTGCTATTAATTTGTGAGAAAAAAGAGATAAACAAGTAGCAATAGGCAATCTCCCTATAGGACAATATTATGCTTAATGCGAACAACATTAGACAAAAATATTCACCCTTGCCGGGGATTTTGATTGTAGCTATTATTGGTCTTGCTTTATGGTTGCGAGTTGTAGGAGTGCAGTGGGGCCTACCAAATGCGAACCATTCAAATTCATACATGCCAGATGAAAACAACTGGATTTCGATTATGTCCCGGATGGAGCCATCGAAACTTAACTTAAATCCTCATAATCTTTCCATTCCAACCTTTCATTTTTACTTAGTGGGTGCTGGCATGCAAATAGCCTCTTTTCTTAACTATGTTAAGATTCCAAGTGAGCGAGGTCACTTTTTTTCCCTCAACCATCCCGATGAATATGCAAAGCTGTTTTTAATAGGCAGGTTATTCTCGGTGGGAATGGGAGTAATGACAATATGGTTTATGTATTTAATTGGCCGGGATCTATATAGTCGAAGGGTAGGAATAGTGGCGAGTCTATTTCTGACGGTAATCCCCTCTCACATAATCCATTCCCATTTCTTTCATGTCAATGTGCCAGTGACCTTTTGGATCCTGCTATCCTTCTACTTCACAACAAGAATCTTACGATCGAGAAAGATCATATGGTATCTTCTGACTGGCATTACGGCAGGCTTGGGTATGTCAACTAAGTACACGGCCTTTCTATTATTTATCCCTTTGACTGTGGCACATTTGTTGCGAGAGAATGGCAAGTATAAAGCTAAAGATATTATAATATCACTTTTCTCCAAACGACTATGTGCAGGTTATCTAACTATTCTCCTGCTTTTTGTGATGGGAAGCCCTTACATTTTTCTTTCCTGGCCGGATTTCGTCAGTGGAGTTTCATTGCTCTCGCATCTTGGGTTTGAAAGTTCTTCACAGGTCATCGATTGGATAAAACCCATAACGGTGATACGATATGCAGCAGGATTACCTCTATCCATCGTTTCTGCTATGGGACTGGTTCTACTAATAATGCGAAGGGATAAGAGTGATATTTTAATCCTGACCTGGGTAATACCATTTTACCTGGTTTCGGTTAGGATAGTCTATTACGTTACTGATAGCCGTTTGGTTCCCTTGTTGCCATTTCTCTGCCTATCTGCAGCGGTATTCTTAATACAGAGTATTAAATTTCGACTGCAGAGACAATATCTAAATTATCTTCGAATTGCCGCAGTAGCGATTCTATTGGTATATAATTTGCTATTTTCACTGTCTATCAATAGCCGCTTCTATGGACAAGATGTTCAAGATAATGCCTCTGATTGGATTCTGGAAAATATTCCTGCCGGGACAAATATCGGATATGAAACCAGGCCCTATTGGTGGGCGCCCTATATCCATTATAGCCCTACTGACCGCTCTCTTCTTCAAAAATATCCCCTGATCATCTGCGAATGGGATAAGAATATTCTTAAAAAAGAAAAACCTCCCTATTTTGTAGCCACAGATTTGACTTTCCATGAACTGCCCTGGGGAGTGAATAACTGGCCGCAGTACGAGGATTTTCGGGAGTATCTTCGGAAAAATTATCGGGTGGTAAAGGTGTTCAACAAGGAATTTAGATTCGGCTGGTTTCGGACCGCTATCGAGACTCGGCCAGATAAGGGGACTATCCTTGATATCTATTATCAGCCAATATACATCTTAAAGCGCCTCGATGAAGGTGATGCGGTTTAATGAGAATATGTCTGGTTTCCGACCAGTATTTTAGCCGTTTTAGCGGTATAGGCCTGTACACCAATAATCTGGTGGAGGGGTTGATAGAGAGAGGATATGAAGTTGTCTTGGTCTGCAACGAGAAACCAATGTTTAAGGTCGAAAGATTTGAGTATATCTATCTCCCTCCCTTCAAATGGGACCCTACTCACTCGCATTGGGCATCGTTCAATCTGAGGTTGTTTAGAAGGATACTTAACCTGCAGGAGAGTTACGGCTTTGATATCTTCCATAGCCTTGATGCCCGGCAGGGGGCCCTAGGGGCGAAGAGATTAGCGATCCCCACGGTGGGAAGCGTAAACGATTATTATTTTGCTGTTAGTAGCTTTAATCCCTTCTATTTCTTTAAAGAGTACAGGAACGATTGGTGGAGAAGGTATCTTTATAATCATTTTACTAAAACTTTCGAGAGGTGGATGCTCCATTACTATGATGCCTTGATTACCAATAGCCAAGCAACTGGAGAGGCGATTGTCAAGGCATATAAGCTGCCCCCAAGGAAAATTCACAAAATATACAAAGCGATACCGCACTTTCCAGAGAATAAAACTCCTATCCGGGAAAGGGAAGATGGTGCTTACCGCTTATTGTTGGTGGGCCGTAACCTGCAGCGCAAGGGCATCTATTATCTAATCAAGGCGGCTCCTCAGATTATCCAGGAATATAAGAATATAAAGTTTATCGTTGTGGGTCAGATTCAGGACAGAATGCTATATGAATGTGACCGGTTAAAGTTAAGAAACAATTTTATTTTCTATAATATGCTGCCTCCGGAGAGAGTACATTCCTTGTATCGGGAGGTAGATTTATTTATATTGCCTTCCCTGATCGAAGGGCTGGGAGTAACAGTCATAGAGGCTATGAGTTACGGTCTTCCCATCATTGCTACCCATGTGGGAGGACTTAGAGACCTGATTGAAGATGAAAAGAATGGCCTTCTAATCGCCCCCCGGTCCAGTGAGGCTATAGCCAGTTCAGTGATCCGTCTCCTGAGCGATAAAGCATTAAGGGAATCTATTTCTCGAAATAATTTTCAATCTGCCAGGCAGTTCAACCGGGAGAAGCTAGTAGAGGAAACAATGCAGCTTTATCAAAGGTTAAAGGAGGAAGGGGATTCTTAGCGATGAAAAAGGTTCGTATTGCCCTGGCCGGAACAGGAAACATAGCTGTTGAGCATGCTCAGGCCATCGGGAAGATCAGAGATGCTGGATTGTGTGCTGTTTACAGCCGTAGCATGGAAAGAGCTGATTCCTTCGCCCGGAGGTTTGGGCTCTCGGCCTATTCTGATTATGACCGGATGCTGGAGGATGAGGAAATAGATATTGTGGACATCGTAACTGTCAATCATCTACACGCCGATTTGGGGATAAGAGCGGCTCGCGCCAAAAAGCACATCATCGTAGAGAAGCCTATAGATATCTCCCTGGAGAAAGCTACCGCTCTAATCGATGCCTATAGCGTAAATGGGGTAAAGCTGACAGTAATCTCTCAGTATCGTTTTAACGGGGCGATCGTCAGGATTAAGAGGTTAGTGGATAGCGGTCATTTAGGAAGATTGATTCTAGGCAGCGTATCTCTGAAATGGCCCCGAACCCAAGGCTACTATGACAGTTCAGGGGGGTGGCGGAAAAGCCAAGCCCATGCTGGTGGAGGAGTGTTGATGATTCAAGCCATTCATCTGATAGATGTTCTTCAGTGGATTATGGGACCGGTGGATTTTGTGCAGGGCAAGGTAGCTACCTTGACCCATCGGATAGAAACAGAAGATCTGGCCCTGGGAATAATTGGATTTCGGTCGGGGGCGATGGGGATAGTGAAGGCAACTACGAGCGTGCCCTCCCGCCTTCCGGACAGGATAGAAATCCATGGTGATAAAGGGTCCGTAATAGTGGACGATAACCGAATAGTTGGCTACTACCTGGGTAGCAATTCTTATCGGGATAGACTCATCTCAATACTACGATCAAGGTTTTTCTCCTTTCTTCCCTGGCCCCGAGGCACGATTGAGAAACAACTCGCCGATATGGTGGAAGCGGTGAAACAGGATAGGGAACCTCTTGTCAAAGGAGAGGAAGGCAGGAAAGCGTTAGAGATAGCCTTAGGTATATATGAATCGTGCCAGCAAGGGAGGACTATCTCCCTTAAAGAGGAATCAAATTGAGAAGAAGAATTATCCTGCGACTCCTGTCCCGGATGGGGATGTATAATCTTTTCCGCGGTAATTACATAAGGGTGAGGACCTTCTCGGATAGAGTTAAATATGCCTGGTTATCCAAGGATTTCCGATTGCCTTTGCCCAAAACCTTTGTCTTTGAACCCACGGCCAGATGCAATTTAAGCTGTCGAATGTGTTACTTCAAAAAGGAATCGATGGCCAACTCCCAGGAATTGTCCGTGGACAAGATAAGGGTCATACTGGATAATCTGCCTTCTCTGAAAAAAGTAACCCTGATAGGAGGTGAAATATTCCTCCGGAAGGATATTTTTGATCTGCTGGATATGTTAAGGGTCAGGAAGGTCTCGGTCCATCTGACTACCAATGGAACCCTGATCGATGGATCCAATATAGAACATTTAAAGAAAAATAATAACATAGAGGCTATAGGAGTATCTCTGGACGGAACGAAAGAGCTGCATAATTCTATAAGGAGGTCAAGGATAGCCTATGATCGGACTATAGAGGCGATTCAGCTTATGAGCCAGCATTTCATGGTCTATATAGTATGTGTGATAACCAGGCAGAATCTCCCCTATCTGGCGAGCATAGTATCTTTAGCCAACGAGTTGGGTTTTGATAATGTCATCTTTGAATACGAGAGGAAGTATGTGGAGGAGGATATCCTTTCCTCAGAACGAATTCTCGGTCTATCCCGGGAAGCCTTTTCTCTGAATTGTAGTGAGCAGGCAGAGCGAGGGTATTCTTTTACCGAGCTGGAGTCGTCTCTCAAAGCAGCGGAGAGGGAAGGTGACCGAGCGGGGGTGGCAGTCTATTATCTACCTCGCTTTTTAAGGGAGGAATTGTCTGCCTGTTATCACCGTAGACTGCGTAAGGAGGGCCGATATTTCTGCCGGGCTCTTTTCAATAGTCGGGTTGACTGGAGAGGTGATGTCTTTCACTGCTATGCGGTGAGGGAAAGTTTTGGCAATCTTCTCAATTCTTCCTTCGAGGAGATATGGAATAACCAGAAATACAGAGAGTTTAGAAAGCACCTATTGGAGAATAATCTCCTGCCCATCTGTGAGACTTGTCTGTATATGGAGAGAATAAGCTGAGATACAGTTGAAAAGGATAGGTTAAGCAATGTGCGGCATCTGTGGGATATTTAATTTCAACTCCGAGTATCCGGTAGAAGAGGAGTTGATTATACTAATGACCAAGGCACTTGCCCACCGCGGTCCGGATGGAGAGGGTCTGCTAATAGAAGATAATGTTGGCCTGGGGCATCGGCGCCTGAGCATCATCGATCTTGGAGGGGGACACCAGCCCATGGCTAACGAGTATCAGACCGTCTGGATTGTCTTCAATGGCCAGATATACAATTATAAAGAATTGCGGGAGATGCTAATTGAGAATGGCCACTGCCTGGTTACCCGGAGCGATACTGAGGTAATCATTCATCTCTATGAGGATTACGGAGACGAGTGTGTTAATAAATTAAACGGCATGTTCTCCTTTGCCATCTGGGATAAACCGAGAAAGAGGATCCTCTTAGCCCGGGATAGACTGGGTATTAAACCCCTCTATTATTTCATCGGTAAGGATGAATTTGTCTTCAGCTCAGAGTTGAGATCCCTGTTGCAGAATAAATTTATAGAACGCCAGCTCGATTTCTTGGCCCTGGACGGGTTCTTTCGCTTTACGTATTTTCCAGGGCCCCGGACGATGTTTAAAAGCATAAAGAAGGTGTTGCCGGGGCATCTACTAACAATAGAAGAGGGAGGAAAGGTATCTGTTGAGAGATATTGGCGTCTCAGCTTCGATTCCTCTACCCGGCGAAAAGAGGAATATTATGTCGAGGAACTGCGGCATAGACTAGAAGAATCAGTCCGGAGACGGTTGATAAGCGATGTCCCTTTAGGCGCCTTCTTGAGCGGGGGGCTTGACTCCAGCACTATCGTTGCCCTTATGAGCCAATTGGTCAGGAGGCCGACCAAGACTTTCTCCATAGGGTTCCAGGATAAGTCCTTTAGCGAATTGGAATTCTCGCAATTAGTATCGAGACAGTTAGGTGTGGATCATCATTGGTTGATCGTTCAACCTGATATCGTTGATTTAGCGAAAGAGGTTATATCCAGCATGGATGAGCCTATGGGTGAATCTTCGGCTATCCCTACTTACCTGGTATCGAAATTAGCCCGGGAGTCGGTTACCGTTGCTCTCTCGGGAGACGGCGCCGATGAACTTCTGGCCGGTTATGATATGTATCTTGCTCAGTATATCGATAGGTTTTACCAGAAAGTTCCCATGCCTCTGCGGCAGTTGGGCGGTACCTTGATCAGTTTTTTTCCCTCCCGCCCCCGGAAAAGGGGGTTGGTGAATGTAATCAAAAAGTTCGTGGAGGGATACGGTTTCTCTCCCCGGATGGGTCACTTTCGCTGGATAACTTTTTTAACCGATGAGGACCGGGAGGCTCTTTATTCCGATTATTTTAAGGGAGAACTGGCTGGAAGTGACTATTTCCAGGATATCGCTCCTTACTTTGAGGAAGCAGATGGTGACTGGCTGGACAGGGAACTCTATGTAGATATTATGACTACTTTAAACGGGATACAGTTAGCCAAGGTAGATACGATGAGTATGGCTCATTCCCTGGAGGTGAGAGTTCCTTTCCTGGATCATGAACTGGTAGAATTCATAGCTTCCATTCCTTCCGATTTGAAGTTAAGGAGATGGGAAGGTAAGTATATATTGAAAAAAGCGGTAGCTGATTTATTGCCCCAGGAGATTATAAATAGACCGAAGCAAGGGTTTTCCTGCCCCATGAAGAATTGGATTACCAATGAATTATTAGAGCTGCTGCATGATACTCTCACCGAAATACGCGTAAAGGAACGAGGCCTCTTTAACTACAAAGGCATCCAGAAAATGATAGAGGAACATCGCTATCTCCAGAGAAATCATAATCAGGTGCTTTGGATGTTATTAGTCTTTGACTTGTGGTGCCGGGAATACCTTGATGGGGATTAATAAGGATAATTAAGGGAAAGAGACAGTGATAGCGGATTGGCTCCTGACGCTCAACGGCTTGAGGGAAGGGAGTTATATAATTATCGCCGTGGCAATTAATCTCCTATCGGTATGGTTGATGGGTTGGCGTTACAAGATATTCTTAGGATACCTGAAGGAAAGGATATCTTTATTAAATTCTTTCTGGGTTATTTGCACAGCCCAGTTTGCTAACTATATTACTCCCCTGCGGGCAGGCAATGTAGCGATCCGACCCATAGCAAGCGAGATGTTTGCCGGAGTATCCTCCTGGAAATCTCTTCTGGCCACCGTATTCGAGTTAGTCATTGATACTTCTTGGCAGATTGTCCTGGTTAGCCTCATACTGTTGCTGGTAGCCGAGAATCAGCTTTTAGATAGCTTGATCCCCAAGGTAACTATCGTAGGAACATTTCTCCTGGTTATTATGCTGGGACTTGTCTATCACCGGGAACTAATCAACTGGATCTTGCAGCAGAGGAAATTCTTCCCTGGGAAAATTGACCGGATAATGGCCAAGTTCGAACTGCAACAGGAAAAAATGGAGGAGATAAGCAATCAGATCGTTCAGTATATATCTAATATGAGATTGTTTTTGCTGAGCTCTGTGCCTGTAGTTATTAACATCCTGTTGCAGCCGCTATTGCTTCAATATTCCGGTAAGGCCTTTTCCATGTCTCTGACGTATTTCTCCAGCTTTACCATCTTCTGGATCAGTTTTATTGTGGGTCGCTTATCCGGCATTCCAGGGGGATTGGGCCTGGGGGATATTAGTATGGGAGGGCTGCTTATTAAGGCAGGGGTTGCCCCTTTCCTGGTCTTAAAGGTTATTATCCTCTACCGGATAGTGACTATGGTTTTTCCCCATGTGCTCATCGGCGGCCCCTTATTCTTCATCCTGAGTAAACGAATGGCCCTGAGAGGGATAGCAAAATTGGAGTAGATATATTAACTGGAACCGAAAAAGAAACTGAAGGAATGGGTGTAAGCAGGTATCAATTTCTGGTAACGATACCAGTTGGTTGCCTGATAGGGGCCTCGATAGCTTCAGAAGAGTGGTTGTATTTTCTGGTGGCTGTCTTCATAATTTCTGTATTTCTCCTCTCGCTTTGCCAACCTCATTTCGTCTTTCTCTTGCTGATATTCTTTTTGCCCTTCACCCGTTTAGGGGTGGTGGAAGTAGTAAGGTTTTCGGTACAGCCTAGCCAGGCTCTAACTCTGATATTAATTATAACCTTGGTGTTGCGGGCAGGAGTAATTAAGAGTAGAGATGCAGCACTAGTGACCACGCCAATCGATATTCCCTTACTCATCTTTATGCTGATAAATGTCCTCTCCACTTTCCAGTCTTATCATATCCCCCTTGACTACACCAAATATACTACATTTGGCAGGAACATACCCTTTTATAAGAGCATTACCCAGATGGTCTGGATGTTGGTGGGAATACTGGCATATTATGTAACCGTCAATCTGTTGAGGGAGCGGAAGGATATAGAGAGAGCCATTGGCGTGTGGATGCTCAGTGCTACTTTAGCTGCTGCCTTTGCCATATATCAGTTTGTGGGAAGTTATTTTTTTCTGCCCTATGCCGTGGAATCCAATGTGTTGAATGCCAGATTTCCTGGACATCTTACCCATTTCAAGCATCTGATGAGAGGGACATCGGTTTTTACTGAACCCTCCCCTTTTGCTACCTACCTATTAAGTATCCTTCCTCTTAGTCTGGTGCTCATTGTGTATAGAAAGTATTTTGTCAGGCCAGGATGGTTCAACGCCTCGTTTGCTATCACCACTCTAGGAATAATAGTAACCTTTTCCCGGACAGTGATAATTTCCCTGCCGGGAATATTTGGTCTAGCCTGGCTATTGCAGAGAAGTAGGAGGCCTTCTCTCTCCGGACAGGCGGGAGTGAAAAGCTTTGTATCGGCGGTCATCGGTGTCTCTTTTCTTTTCTTCTTATTGCATGTGCTGTTGAATCTGCTTTCCTTTCCCACCTTGACCCGGGTATTCAAGAACCAGTTTGTCACCATATTTAATCCGCATGACTTCTCCAATTTTCAAAGGCTCGTCTCGTGGGGAGCAGCCTTGATCATGTTCTTTAAACATCCCTTCCTGGGAGTAGGGGTAGGTAATTATTTTATGAATTACTTCTATAATTCACCTGAATTGTTCACTGAGGCCAATATGCCCCCCTGGATACAGGGGGCTCATATGCCCCAGGTAGTTAACAATATCTATCTGGAAACCTTGGGTGAAACGGGAATCCTGGGTCTGGCCTCTTTTCTGTCTCTCCTGTTCTTCCACCTGAAAGGTCCCCTTGCTATGCTGAGAAGGATGGAGGACGCATTGTGGTTCGCTTTACTTTATGGGTTGGTTTTGGGCTTTGTAGGTGTTCTTATCGCTTTTTTATTCTCCTCCGCATTCTATTTTCCCTACGTCTGGTCTCTCATGGGATTAATAACGGCTGTGGAGAGGGTGGCCAAAAAGGAGTTAAGAGAGCAACTGTTCACCCATTAAAGAAAGAGCGACGCCAGCAATGAAGCATAATCTAAAAATGATCACAAAGGCCAACCCAAACTCCTCGGCCACGTTGTGGGGCACAGCAGTATTGGCCACTCCCAACTAAGGTATGTAATCGGCATCTCAGTTTGCTTGTGCTCTCTCCAATAAAAGCATGATTTAGATGAAGATTTTGGCATTATCTATGAAAACAATATGGGTTGCTTCCGGACGACTTTCTGGAACTTTTTCAAGTCTTGTCGAATCAATCAGCAGAAAGCCAATATTTACCAAAAACCAATGGTGGCTGGCGACCTTGTTATTTTCTCTTTTTTTTCTTATGGCCAATTATCATCTGCTTATGGGATTGTATTCCCCCATCTGGGATGCAGATAGTTATTATGCACCATATTACATATTGCTTGCGGACTTTTCCCGTGCCAGAAAGTTGCTGTTATGGGATCCATGGAGCAGTGGCGGAACTCCGGCTTTTATCAACCCACAGGTAGGGGCGCTTTCACCATTAACTATCGCTTCTGGACTCTTAACGGGAGGAAGTGAATCCGGATTCAGGTTTTATTGGCTCTTCATTTGGTGGCTAGGGGGACTCGGAATAATTGCTTTATCGCGGCATTTACAGTCGCCGCCATGGGGAGGGGTGATTGCGGCCCTCGGTTTTACGTTCTCCGGCTTTTACACGGGTCACGCGGAACATACCTCTCTTTTGTACGCTATGTCGTTCCTCCCTTTCATTATTTGGAGAATGGATGGAGCCCTTGTGGCAAGACGTCTTTTCCTATCTTTGGAGGCGGGAGCTTTTTGGGGACTATCGGCTTTAGGGGGATACCCAGGTTTGGTTCTGATTATCGGGATTTTTGCGCTTTTATGGGCTTTCGGCAGATGGGCTTTCCAGGGATTGAAAGACTTTGCAATTCTACCGCACGGCGAAAATCCAGAAAAAGGCTCTGAGCGTAGGTTGGATTTTAAATTTGTAGCTATAGCGGTGGCTTTATTTTTTGTAGCAGGAACAACAGTCTTGTCCCCGGTATATGTAAGCTTTTTTTACGAAGGGAGTGGATATACAGATAGGTCTAACCCCCTACCAAGGGAAGTCGCGGTTAAGTCTAACGCCCTTCACCCCGCTGCCCTGGCTACATTCGCGAGTCCGCTCTTTCCCATACTCCAGCTTAGAACGCGGAAATGGGGCTATAACGACTGTTCAAGCATGAGTGTTTTTGTGGGTTCAGCTATTTTTGTCCTGGCTCTCCTGTCCATTTTTAACAATTCCCGCGATAAGTGGCGGTGCTGGCTTTTGGCGATGGGGCTTTTAGCAGTCGCGTGCGGCATGGGGGCGTTCCTACCTTTCAGGGGATGGCTATATGACCTATTACTTCCCATGCGATATTTCCGGCACGCAAGCATATTCCGGGCTTTATATATATTTAGCGTCACAGTTCTGGCCGTTCATGCCACCAGGGATTTTTATCTATCCCAGCAAAAGCGCGATCTCACGATTTGGCGAAGGTTTTTTACCGTCTCAGCGGTTACAGGTATTTCTGCAGTTACGGTATATCTAATCACAATGATCTGGGTGGAAGAGGGGATTGAAAGACTGGTGGCATACCGAAGCGCAAATCTCCACCTGTTGTGGATATGGCTCGGTGTTCTATTTATCTCCGCCACATTGTGGAAGTTTATGGATCGTAATCGGCCAGCATTGTTGGGGATGATGCTAATCGGGCTAGCCGGATCGGACGCTTTTCTGAATGCATACATTTCTCATCCCATTATGTGTGTGCCGAACCGCTGGTGGAAAGAGGCAGAGCGCCAGCACATTTCGAGTGTTAATCTTACGCCGAAAGCTTTTTTAAGAGAGTCTGGTTCTCTCAATAATTTCAATCTTGTACTTAAGATACCAACCCTGAAAAGCTATGTCGATTCGAATAACAGCTTTTATTCAAATATGATATCCAGCAACACCATACTGGCTGGCATGGCGACGGGAGCTAACAGAACCTGGTTTTCCAGCACCGTGGCCTTAGCGGATGTTTCAAGCGAATCTTATGCTTCATGGGTAAGCCGCACGGAAACGTTACATAAACCAGTTATAGTTATTCACGAACCGGAAGCATTACCCAGCAGAAAAAAAACAAAAAATCCTGCGGGCCAGGCCGAGATTATCTCGAAGCTTCCTCCAGCCATATCGATTGAAGCGAAAGTTATGGAATATATGCCGGAAAGACTCCTGTTCGAAGTTAACTGTCCAGAAGATGGGTGGTTGCTGATAACTGACCGTTGGTCGAGAAGTTGGATTGCCAATATTAATGATATCCCCACGGAGGTATTTGGCGGGAATTTCATTTTTAGGGCAATCAAGATAAAAAAAGGAATAAACAAAGTACAATTCATATATAATCCATTCTGGTTATTTCCATTGCTTATTATAAGTTGGGGAACAATGCTGATAATCACTCTCGCCAAAATTAAGTTTTAAACTGGAGTCCTGATTTGGTATAAATAGATGGGAAAAAAATATATACCAAATCAGAGCTCACTACGGATCGGTTTTATAACATATTCAGTCGATTATTACAATAATTATGCAAAGATATAATACGAAGCCATGTGGAAAAAGAGGAAAGAATTATATTTGCAATGGGTAAAGGATTCTTGGCCCCGACTCCTTTCTCTCCAGGATGTAGGGGCCAATAGTTTGAGCAAGGGCTGTTTCTTTTATCCTCATTGGCAAGGTAAAAAAAAATTTTGTAATGCCCGGTGGCAGGAGGCCGTAGCTTCTCTGGCTTGGGTGTATGATAAGGGAATCAGATCGAGAAAAGAAGATGAGCTAATCTTCAGAATTAAGGCTGGGATTGATTTCTGGTGTAAGATTCAGAATAGGAATGGTTCTTTTCCAGAGTATACGAGATATGATCATTCTTATGCTGCTACAGCCTACTCTACCTATGCTATTTCTCATTCTATGAATATCATAGGAGTACAAGAAGATTGGCTGAATCATTTAATAAGAGCAGGGCGGTGGTTATGTAAAAATAGGGAAAAATACTTGACCAACCAGGAGTCTATGGCCGCTCTTACTTTGTTAAAAATATATGAGTTGACCAAGGAGGAAAAGTTCTTAGCTTGCTCCCAGGAAAAATTGGATCGTGTATTAAGCTCAGGCTACCGAGATGGATTCTTTACCGAGAGGAAAGGTATAGACCTTGGTTATTCGTCCTTGACCCTTAGCATCTTGGGAAATTTTTATTTGATAATGCCTGAACCCAAAATTTTAGAGGCCGCTAAAGGGTTTATAGCGAATTGTAATGAGTTGATCTATCCGGATGGGAGTTTTGGTGGAACTTACAATACCCGCCAATTGGGATGGTTGATCCTTGATGGCTTTGAAATATTCAGTCCTTTAATTCCCCAGGCAAATAGCATATTGGAGAAAGTGATAGATGGGTATCAAAATGGCATTGGCTATATCCAACATCTGCCTGATGAACGCCATCTTTGTACTGATCTATATAAAATTTGCCAGGCCTATGACCATGTAAAAGCATACGATTTAGGAGATGAATATAACTCTTCTAAAATGGGGATTGACCAAAACAACCTAAAGGTGATTAGAAGGGATAGTTATCTTGTGGTTACTGATAGTGAGCATAGCAAATTATTTGCCCTTTGGACGAGGGACGGCATGAAGTTTTTTTTCGATCCAAGCTATTACAATTTAAAGGCCGCGAGGTGGCTAGATATTCTTCGCCCTCTGGGCCTTCATAGGCTGAGAGGATTAAAGTATAAATTACTCTCGGCAAAGGAAACGGGGGACAGACATTATGACTTTCAGAGAGATTGTATAATTGTAAATACTAAACTCCAAAAAGATGAACTATTCTTTGCTTATAAAAGTCCCTATGGCATTGAGATAAATAACAATGCCTTGATCCTTAAGGATCAAAATACACGTATTAAAATCTCGAGCACCGGGGCCATTTCTTATGAAGATTTGGGAATAATAGCCCTGAGTGACTCTATCTTTTATGGTGATAGGGCCTTAGGATTTTTAAAGATCAGGCTAGAAGCTCAAAACCCCTTCCTGAACTACATTTTGCGGATAGACTAAGTTGCATTATCCCTCCGTTAGTGTCGTAATTATTACCTATAATGAGGAGAGGAACATCGGAGGCTGCCTAGAATCGGTACTGAGTATAGAGTATCTTCGAGAAAAGTATGAGGTCATTGTTGTGGATAGCTCAATAGATGCTACTAGTTCCATTGTTAAGAGATATCCCGGAGTTAAATTGATAAACTCGCCCGAGAAAAATTTTGCCTTATCTCGCAATATCGGTGTGGCTCATGCTCAATACAACCTAATAGCATTTACTGATGCTGATTGCCGCGTCCCAAAGGATTGGTTGAGGATACTGGTGGGGAATTTTAATAACGGAGAAATAGCGGGGGTGGGTGGTAATGCCTATCCACCTCCCGGGAGTAAATATTTAGGAAAATGTATTGCCTGTTTAGGGCTCCCTGCCGGTGGGGCTATTGGTTTAGATGCCCATTTAAAAGAGGTTGATGGGAGTGTAAATACATTATCCACTTGTAACGCCATATTTAAAAAAGAGGCAATAATAGGTGTTGGAGGGTTTGACGAAAGATTGATCTATGGATGCGAAGATGAAGACATTATAAACCGTATGAGAGAAAAGGGCCTAAGGGTTAAATATGATATCAACTCTTATGTCTTCCATAATACTAGGGATAACATATGGGATTTTTTTAAATGGAGTTTTCGCCGGGGCATAGCCGATTATAATGTTAGACAACCCAGCATACTTAAGATAACGAGGGACCCTTTCTCTTTACTATGGCCCCTAATAGGAATATCAGTATTAACTTTACTAGGATCTATAAATTTAATGATAATACCCCTATCCCTACTACTTCTATATTTTTTATTATTAGGAGGGATGTTTTTAGGCACAAAGAAATTCAGACTCTTAATCAGCCGAAGAAAAAAGATAAAAATAGATCTGGTATCCATCTTTAGTGTTATACCTGCATTATTTTACTTACGACGAGTAGGTATGAATGCTGGCAAGATGTGGGGTAGGGTAAGGTGGAGTTAAGCGAGGCGTTAGAAAAAAGAAGAAGCATTAGAAAATTTCGGGACAAGGCCATTCCTAGAGAGATAGTTATGGAAATTATAAAAGCCGGAACCATGGCCCCTTCTGCCTCTAACCGACAGCATTGGCAGTTCATAGTGGTTGACAAAGAATCTATGAAAGAAAGAATGGTCAAACAGGCAGGGGCTCAAAAGCAAATCATGGATGCCCCTTGCCTTATTGTAGTGCTGTATGATGCTACCTTTAATGAGGAACACTATGCCAATATCCAATCAGTATCGGCTGCGGTCCAGAATATACTCTTAAGAACATGTGAACTAGGCTTAGGGGCTTGCTGGCTGGCAGGTTTTGGGAAAGAGGAAGAAGTATCTAAACTCCTAGGTGTACCTAATCATTTAAAACCCCTATGTATCATAATGCTAGGAGAATCGGCCGAGAATCCTCCACTCCCTCCTAAAAAAGATATAAGGGATATAGTTCATTTTAATGAATTCCAAAATGGAAAAGGTGCCCCTTCTCTCCCTATTAAACTTAGATCTTCAGAATATACGCTCTCTGAAATAAGAGAACACCAGAAATTTTTGTCCCGTTCCAGCTATTTCGGAAAAGACTATGAAATATATTCCGAAGAAGAGGTTAATAAGATTACTTCATTGGTTCAATCCTATTTGCCTAAAAAAAGGGGGCATATTTTGTCTGTTTTTAGCTATGACGGAACGCTACTTAGACCTCTCTCCTCGGCCTTAACCGGTCATCATCTGATTGACTTGGAACTGAGTAGGGAAGCGGCCATTTTTGTCAACGCCAAGACGACAAAAATGGATTTTTTTGTTAGTGATGCCTATCTTCCCTTGAAAAGTTCTTCTATTGATATGATTTTATTTTTATTTTCTTTGGAAAAAGTCCCTATCCTAAAGAATCAGACTATCTTTTCTGAAGCGAAAAGGGCATTGAAACCCGAAGGAAAACTTATTATTTTCTGCAAAAATAAGCTATCTTTTTACGGCCTATTTTATCAGGGTATAGAAAAGCTCTTAAAGATCAACAGGATTGAGGATGCCTTTTTAAGTTCAGGCCCTTTTGAACCTGTATCTACCTTGAAAATAAAAAAATTGCTTAAAAAGATAAGTTTTTCTATTCAATTAAGGAGTCTTTTCTTTTTTCCCATGGAATTAACAGTTTATAAAGAAAGACTGAATGGTTATCTTAAACGACATGGTCGGAATCTTTCTATATTAAAACATATTTCTCGACCTGCTTTAAGCCTCCTCTCTCTTTTGGCCAAAGCAACCAAAAAAATCAATTTGCCCTTGATATCCTCTTCAACCTGCATTATTGCAGAAAAGATTTCTTCAGGTGATTGAAGCGTCCTGTCACTTAGACCCTCGAAAAATACCAGGAACATTTCTTATTATGTGTAGAAGATCAGGCAGTTTAGTTTTACTGTCAGGGCTTATAGCCTTAAGTCTCCTCGTTCGCATCTATGAGAGTCATTTCCATCCTTTGATAGCCAATGATGGCATAACATTTATCGATCTGGCCAAGCATATCTTTTCTTCAAATTATGGCGAGACCTTCCGCAGCACTCATCATCATCCCTTCTATCCTTTTTTGATTAAGACTCTTTCCATCTTTTCGGATAATTATGAAGCAATAGCGAGAATAATTTCGCTGGTTTCCGGGTCTCTCTTGATAATCCCCATATTTTTTCTAGCCCGGGGACTATATGGGCCAAGAGTAGCACTCGTTAGTTCTTTATTTATCATTTTTGATCGCAATTTGGCCTTTATTTCTACCCAGGTTTTGTCAGAATCCCTCTACCTGTTTCTCCTTTGTTTAGGTATATACTGTGGCTGGCTGGTATTAGAAAGAACCTCTCTCGTTTTCTTTACCACTATATCTTTTAGTCTCGCCTATCTGACTAAGCCAGAGGGGATTTTAGGATTGGCTATATTCTTCCTCTGGTATTTGATCAACCAACGCTTTGTTTGGAAAGCAACTTTAGCCCACCTTATCAGGGCAGGAGTAAGTATTATTATTATCTTTCTTGCAGTCGCCTCCCCTTATCTAATCTTCTTACATAATCAATTGGGTACCTGGACATTGAGTGGCAAATCATACGGTCTACAGGCCTTTTTACTGAAAGATACCAGTGAAGGATGGCTATCCCTTACAAAAGATGGAAGGCAGACCCTTAGTGAGGCCCTTTACGACCCTAATTCCGAAGTAGGTAGGCATATAAAGGAAAAGGGCCGTCTTTCTCTAATGACCAATTTTGATCGGGGAAATTTTAAAAAATTCTTTAAGGATAGTTTTATCTACCTAATTGATATGGCTTTACCCTGGGTAGTCTTTCTTTCTCTGGTGGGACTGTTTCGGCAGGCGTGGTCGCGGGATCGCCTTCAGGCAGAATTGTACCTCTTAAGCTTTTTTGCGTATCCCATGATCCTATTCTCTTTATTCTTCCTCCCTAAGCCCCGACATTTACTCCCTATGGTCCCTATAGTAGCATTGTGGGCTGCTAAGGGCATTAGTGAGCTGGCAGCTTGGGTTCATGAGACCCTAAAGGGATCGTTTGGAATTTGCTATAGCTTACAATCAAACAAGGGGTTGGCCATTATCGCAGTTATATTTTTATTGCCGTCAGTTTTGTTTATTTTTAATCCTAATCGGGCAAAACCCGATACCTGGGTCAGGGATATAGGAGAGGAGATAAGAAAAAATTTACCCCCTAATCCCATAATTATGACTACAGATAGTAAGATTTCTTATTATGCCGGGGGCGGGGTGCCGATACTATCACCCTATGAAGAGGATTTTTCAAAAACCATCTTCTATGCCCGTTATAATAAAGTTCAGTACATTGCAATAGACGAACAGACTACCCCAATGCTCTCTCCCCAATTAGCCTTTCTTTTAGATGATACCAAGGCCCCTAAAGATATTTTAAAACTGATATATAAGTCGAATAAACAACCTCGGCATAAAATTTTACTATATGAGATCTTGAATTCAGAGAGATAAATAGAATTTAAGGATGTTCTGATGAGTAGCAATAATAAGATCCTATTAATTGCACCAAAGCTGTTCAAGGGATGGGATTATCAAAGGAATTTTCATGAGATATCCCCTCCTTTAGGATTATTATCTATAGGCACAGTCCTGCATGAGGAAGGTTTTGAGGTGAAGATCATTGATGCTTCGATTAGTGAAGATTATTTGAAAGATATTGAGAATTATTTGCTTAAAAAGCCCCTATATGCAGGAATATCAGCCATGACTTCCCAGGTTAGTTCGGGAATAGATATTGCGGAATATATCAGGAAAATGTCGCCAAATACCCTTTTAGTCTGGGGAGGTATCCATGCAACTCTATTCCCCCAACAGACCTGCAGTGATCCGTTAGCGGATTTAGTAGTAATAGGTGAAGGGGAGTATAGCTGCCTGGAATTGACCAAATCTCTTAGACAAAGCCATCAAATCCCCTCATTACCCGGGTTGGGGTATAAGAAAGATGGGAAATTCCTTTTAAATCTTCAGAATGAATTGGCGGATATAAATAAATTCCCCTTCCCTTACTTTGATTTATTACCCATGGATAGTTATCTGACAAGGGATTTTGGCGGTACCAGGTTTTTTTTTGGGGAGCAACAAAAGAGTATCATACTACATACTGGTGTTGGTTGTCCTTATGACTGTACTTTTTGTATAAATAACAGTCTTGCTCAATCTCTTAAGAGGTATAGGGGGAAGACCGCTGATAGGATATTGGACGAAATTGATATGGTTATAAACAAGTATCAGGTAAGGCATATCGTATTTAGGGATGATAATTTTCTCCTGGATAAGAAAAGATTTATTAGATTTTTAGATGGGCTGGAGGAGAGGAGATACAAAATTACCTGGTACTGTACTGCGCGGGCCGATTTTTTCCATGAAGGTTACTTATCGGAGACGCTTGTCCAGAGAATGGCCAACTTAGGATGTGCAAGGATAAGCATTGGTGTGGAATCTGGTTCAGAAAAGATCATAAATCTCTTAAAAAAAGGTATTAATCTCAACCAGGTCCGACATGCGGCTACTCTATGCAAAAGATATGGCATAATTATTGCGTACTCTTTTATGATGGGTTTGCCTGGGGAAGAACCAGAAGATACCTTGAAAACCTTAAACTTTATTGGGAAATTAGTGAGGTTTAATCCCAAGGACTTTATCTTAGGCCCGCAAATATTTCGCCCTTATCCCGGATCAGCCCTCTACCAGGAATGCATAAATAAAGGGTTTACACCACCCGATTCCTTGAGAGAGTGGGCGAATAATGATCTTGAAGACACCAGTGGATATTTAGGCCTGAATAGGTTTCCCTGGTTAAAGAAACCGAAGTTTTATTTCTATATAAATTTTGCCTTTAAGAAGGGTATATTAAGGAGTTATAGAGAACTTCCCCTAAGATCGTGGTGGTTGAAAGCTATTTTTGAATCGCGGAAAAAATTGAATCTTTGGAGTTTTCTGTTTGAGGTTAAAATAGCAGGTGTATTGTCCCAAATTAAGGAGAGGATGTTAAGCCTAAAGTAAATAGAGGAGTATCTAATAAATATAGTGTTTGCACAGGAAGATTTATACAATCACGGATTTAGAAATACTATTTTTAATTATGTGGGGAGAAGTATCTCTGCCATAGTTTCTCTTTTCATTGCCATTTATATTTTAAATAGATTGGTGGTTGAGGAGTATGGGATTTATAATTTGTTATTTGCTGCTTTAACATTAATTTCCATGTTCGTCTCTTTTGGAATACCCTCTGTTATAGAACGGTATGTTCCGGAGTATTATCAAAATAAAGATTATACTATCCTCAAAAAACTTATTTTTTATGGCCTATTATGTCAAACTGTAGCTTTCACCATCTGCGTAGTTTTGATCTGGTTTTGTATTAGCCCTATTGCCCTTTTTTTAAAGGCCCCTCCAATAATAGATTACTTCTCTATTTTTCTCTTTGTTATTATCCTTGCCATCCAGATTAGAAGCTTAAGATATATTTTAAACTCTCTTCTTCTTCAAGGATATGAAAACCTCATGTTGTTTATATACTCTATACTCCAGGGAGGGCTATATTACTTTGCGCTGCGACAGGGTTATGGGCTTAAAGGGTTGATATGGGCGGCCCTTTTGGTTAATTTGATTACATTTGTTCTATATTTATTAGTCATTCGCGCCTATGTGTTTCTATTACCCAGTCAGTCAAAAAAAGGAGATTCTATCCAAAGAGTCTTCAAATATGGTTTGTTAAGCTATTTTAATGAACTAAGCTATATGGGCTATGAGATACCTATTGATATTTATATAATAAGTAATTTTTTGGGTCCCAAGGCGGTGGGGCTTTATTCTTTTGCTGCCCTAATGTCCTTTCGCATTATTAATTGGACTCCGGCAAAGGTCGCCGACTCAGTAATAACTCCCATTTTTATCAGAAGATACACCCAGAATAATGACCAGGCAGAATTATGTTATATGTTCCAATTATTAAATAAATTTATAGCCTTTTTTCTATTCCCTTTGACTGCAGGAGTAGTATTCCTCGGTAGTGAAATGATAACCTATATAGTACCTAAGTATAGAGAAACTTTACCAATTTTTATTATGTTCATGATAGTCTATGGGATTAATGCCATTGCCTTTTCTGTTGGCCTCATCTGGCAAATTTTGGAGAAACCCCAAATCGGGCTATATAGCAGGGTCTTCATCTTATATAATCTGATAATGGATATAATTTTAGTCAGATACTTTGGGATTGCGGGTGTGGCTTTTGCTACCGGGTCTTCATTGGTCTTTAAGGCCGTCTTGCAATTTATACTGACTAAAAGATATATCGATATAAAATTTCCCTGGGGTACTTTCCTCAAAATGGCTATAAACAGTGGTATTATGGTGATGGTTCTCCTCTTCGCCAGGCAATATATTGTAGATGTATACAGCTTAATCCTGGTTATTTTGGTAGGGATTTTAAGTTATTTTTCCGTTAGCTATCTCCATAAGACTTTTGAGCGAAGAGATCGGGATATTTTTAATAAAATGATCGGGATCCCTATTTTCCGATTTTGATAAAGATTTTAATAACCGTTCAACGCGAAGAGCGCAGAAAACGCTGAGATGGGACATAATGTGGGCTTATTAATCAACTTCAATGTCACAGTGCCCAAGGATGGTATCAGACAATTAGTACATAAGTTTCAAGAGTAATTTTTCTATGTTTTCTCTGCGTGCTCTGCGGTGAATGGTTAAAGATATTCGGGGAACTAGGATGAAAATAACATTAATCTCTATCGATAATACCATCATTAGTCATGGCATGAGATCGATTTCTTCTTACCTGAAATCAAAAGGCCATAGTACGCAACTGGTTTTTATGCCTACCGAGGAAACAAATTTTAAGAATTACCCTAAGAGCGTCCTCAAAGATTTGTTTTCTTTGGTTAAAGATTCAGATCTAATAGGTATATCTTCTATGGCATTTTCCTATCAACGCGGGATCCAGATTATCAAATATATAAAACAATATATTGCTAAACCTATAATCTGGGGAGGAGTGCATGCGACTATCTGTCCTGAAGATTGCTTAAAATATGCTGATATGGTGTGCCTTGGTGAAGGAGAAGAAGCTGTTTTAGAACTTGTGGAAAAGATGAGTAGCTCCAAGGATTATTTAGATACCCAGAATTTTTGGTTCAGGACCAACGGGAAAGTAATTAGAAATAGCCTTCGACCTTTAACAGGGAATTTAGATAATTATCCCTTTGCTGATTATGACCTGGATACCCAAATTATTCTTAAAAACGAAAGATTTTTCGAGGGAAAAGAGTATTTTAGAAATAATCCTGATCAAATATATACTGGTTCGATATTAATTATTACTGCACGAGGCTGCCCCTATAGTTGTGCTTTTTGTGCTAACCGGTTTTTAAATGATTTGTATAAAAATGAAGGTAAGATCATTAGAAAAAGAAACCTGAGCCTGGTGCTAAAAGAGATAATAGAATTAAAAGATAAATTCCCGTTCGCACGTCAGTTGTGGATAAGCGATGATTCATTCTTTTTAAGAGATATGGAAGAATTGGAAATGTTCGTTGAGGAATATAGAGATAAAATTGACATGCCCTTCCAGTGTAACGTTCATCCAGGAGATGTTCAGGAAGATAAGCTCGAATTATTATTAAAGGCCAAATTAAATAGAATCATTATGGGTATACAAACCGGCAGTGAATCTTTCAATAGAAATGTATATAAACGCTTGCAGTCTACTGAGGTGGTAATAAAAGCAACGTCCATATTAAATAAATACCATGGTGAAATGGATTTACCTTTCTATCAATTCATAATATCCAATCCTTATGAAACCGATAACGATCTAATAGAGACTATCCAATTGATTAGAAAAATACCTAAGCCCTTTTTTTTGGAGATATTTAATCTGGTTTTTTTCCCGGGCACAGAACTATATAATCGCGCCTTAAAAGATAAGATAATTCAAGGGATAAAGGATTCAGGTTCCAATCTAGATTATTATGATGACCTCAGGCACTTATTCTTAAAAAGGCATAACCTATATTTAAATACCTTGATTTATTGTATGCGTGGTTATGCTGTAGACAATATAATAGGCATTATACCTACTAATTTTATAGATTTTTTAGTTCAGAAAAGAAAGAGTAAATTAGCGAGGTTTTATTTATCATTAATCTTTATAGTGTTACTCACTAGAATAATTCATTCTAAATTCCTTCGGAGGATATTCAAAAATACTATATCTAACTTTGTAAAAAAAAGACTGCTTTCTTTCTCTAAATCTTTAAGTACAAATGCCTAACTTATGGATGGAATAGATAAGCCCTTACTGGTTCAATGCAGAGATGAGATAATTAATTGGTTTGAGCATGACTATTCAAGCACTGAGGGTTTCCCTTTCTTTAAAATCGATGCCCTAACCGGTAAACCCCTTTCTTCGCAGAACATCTTGACAGACTTAGGTGATTATCTCCCCTTTTTTCTCTGGTGTGGTAAGGGTGATTATGTGGAAAGGCACATTAATTTGGCGCAGGATTTTTTTGAAAAAGGGAATATCATCCTTTATGAATTGGGGGAGGTGCCTGGGGTTACTCTAAAGCATCGCTTAAGGCGCCTCATCCTGGGATACTCCACTCTGAGCTTCGAATACTCTGACCTTTTATTAGGCTTAATTGAATGTTATGAGATTAAAAGGGATCAAGGATTATTAGATTTTATTGATTTTATGATAGATAAGATCTATGCATTGTTTTTTACCAAAAATAACCTAGCTTGTGTTTATTACCCCAGAGTAAAATATAAACTCCCCGTGGCTAAACCCACCAATGGGATATTTATTGAGCAGTTGATTGATCTTTATCGGCTAACGGGTCATAGGAAATATCTAGATAAGGCCAATCAATTATTAAACCCTTGGTTAGATTCAGAATTTTTCCGGGAAACCGGGCTTTTTCCTAGCCAGATCTTTGCCAGCAAACTAATACCCAAAAACTGGTCAGGGAATAAGAATCCGCATAGGACAGCCTATCTTACTAAAGATAATTATTGCATGGCGGCTGCGGTTTTGGCCTTATTTAGTCTTTCTCATGAACCCCCACTCAACCATGCCTTGATAAACTGGTTTGATGGAGTGACCAAATATTTTATTGATGAAAATGGAGGGGTTTATCAGTGGACAATAATTGAAAGCCCTGATCGGTTTGTTCGGGGGCCGCTAACTTCTAAGTCTTATGCTGTTGTAGATTTTTGCTGTGATTATACCTGGTCTACCGGCGATGGAAGGTATATAAAGACTGCTGAAAGGATTGCTGAGTTTTATCTGTCCAGGCAATCAAAGGAGACCGGGTTGCTTCCTACAACCGAAACACCAGAGGAGAGCTATTTTGATGATGAAACAGATTTTGCCATTAGTCTGATGAAATTATATGAACTAACGGGCAAAGAGATTTATAAAGAGGCTGCGATAAAGATTTTTAATGGCCAAATCAAATATCATCATACAGCTCGTGGATATGTAAACCGGGTAAATATTTACACGGGTGAGGTTACAGAAAATATCATTGAATCCAGGTATTGCAGCCTGTTTCTTAAATTGATTTTACTATTTTTAGAAGAAAGAAGGATATATGCTGATCCCGTATTTATGAATCTGTTAAGAGACAGGTAAAGAATGATAACGGATACTATTAAATCTCGACGTAGTATAAGGACTTTTCAGGAAAAAGTTGAGGTAGAGACGGAGAAGGTTTTGAGGGTAATTGATGCCGCCCAGTGGGCGCCTTCTGCTTGCAATAAACAACTGTGGGAATTTATCGTGGTCACGGATAAAAGGATTAAGGAAAGGATTGTAACAGAGGCTAAGGCCGTTTCTTTTTTGCAAAACGCACCCCTCCTGATTTTTGTGCTGTATCCTAAAGATATTAACAAAGAATATTTTGCCAATATCCAGAGTGCGGCCGCGGCTATCCAGAATATGCTTCTTGTGGCCTACGAGGAAGGACTTGGCAGTGTTTGGATAGCTGCGTGTGGTGAACGAAGGATATTGCATAAGATCCTAAATGTCCCTGAAAGTTTTCTTATTGTTAGCGCCGTGGCTTTAGGTTATCCCAAAAAACAGCCTGTTCCTCCTCAGCGCCGATCTTTAAATGAGATCATTCATTTCAATTCTTACCCAAAAAAAAAGGAAAAAAGATTTCCTTCTTTCCACTTATGGAACCCAGAAGCAATATTGGACTATAGGAGTAAGGGTATTAGAGCAACTTCTCCTTCTGAAGAATTTTTTGAGAATCTATCTGCCGAAGCAGAGTTTTATAAGGAAATTGAGATATCTCTAAAATATATCCAGGTAAATAGTGTGTTACTAGACATTCTCAGCTTTTCGGGAAATCATATTCTTGAGATTCTGAAGAGAAAAGCCTTATCTGAAGTATATATTCATGATGTTTCTGAAGATATTTATTATTTTTTGGAGGAGAGAAAAGATTATTTAGGATTGCAGAAGGTAAAAATTAATTTTCAGCTTGGGACACTGAGCGAAATCTTATATACAGACAATTACTTTGATGTTGTAACCTGTTTTAAAAAACTAAATTTAATTCATTATCCCCAAAAAATGCTACATGAAATACATAGGGTACTAAAAAATAATGGTAGGTTGATATTAAGTCTCTGGAACTTTTTTAGCTCCTCGGGCATTAACTATCTGGTTAAAAATACCTTACTTGAGAAAGATTCATATATAACCAATGAAGGGCCTTTAAGACCTTTAAATTTATTCTCTATTACCCAAGAACTAGAAAGGACCGGATTTAAAATCGAGGAACAGATAGGTGTAACTATTCTACCCAAGCGGATCAATCAATTTCTGAAGCTAAAAAATAGTTTCTCACGAACATGGTTAAGAAATCTATCCAGTAGTGCTATCATTGTTGCTCGCAAAGAATAAGGGGGTTGAAGCTGTAGTGAAGAAGGTCAGGGTAGCTATGGTTATAGAATTCTTCCATCCCCTGATTGGTGGGGCTGAGAGACAAGCCCACCAGCTCAGCCAAAAGATTAAAACTAAAGGGATAAATGTTTGTGTGATTACTCGACGTTGGAAAGGCTTACGAGGGTTTGAGTATATTGATGGTATACCAGTTTACCGCAAATTCAGGATTTTAGAATTCATAAAATTACCTTTCAGCAAATTTTTTCGGCAGAAATTTAAACTATCTGAATATGCCTACTCATCCCTTTTTGATAACTTTCATATTAATAATGGATCTTCTCAGAAAAAGCCGCTGTATTATAAACTTTATCAGCTATATCTTTGTATCCAGGAATGTTGTCAATTTTTAGTCCTCACTGTTCTAATCAGTTTCTTCTTCCTATTTAGAGGCCGGGATATTGATATTGTTCATTGTCATATTATGGCGAGGCCTTTTTCCATAGTAACGGTCTGGATGGCTAAGAGATTTAAGAAAAAGGTTATTATGAAACTTACAGATTCCTTTTGTTTTGAGGTTCTTAGAAGATATTTTCTCCATAAACTCTATCTAAAAATGCTTAGAAATTCCGTTGATATTTTCATCTGTATAAATAGCGAAATCAGAGAAAAACTCTTAGAACTGGGCTTCCCGGCTGACAAGTTGAAATCCATCTCCAACGGAATAGATTTAAATAGATTCCCTCAAGCTGATAGACAAAAGATGAACGAATTCAAAAGACAACTGTCCCTACCCATAAAAGAGATGGTCTGTTTTATTGGTTCCTTGAGACATAAAAGAGGTCTCGATACCCTATTAGAAGCCTGGAAAGAATTGATAAAGATAAAGCCCGATCTATTATTAGTATTAATAGGTCGTGAGGATAACCAGGCTGCTTATCTTAAAAGAATGGTAGAAGATAATGGATTAAAGGAGAGTGTAATATTTACGGGAGAAATCAAAGATGTTTCGCCCTACTTACATGCCAGTGATATCTTTATCCTCCCATCACAGTCTGAAGGAATGTCTAACGCATTTTTAGAAGCTATGGCTACAGGGCTACCAATAATTGCTACTACTGTGGGGGGAGCTAAAGATGCCTTGGAACATTTAGAAAATGGCCTTTTGATCCGATATAAAGACCCTCAACAAATTATAGAATCCATATTATTGTTGACCGAGGATAAAGAGCTGGCAGAAAGGATTGGTAAAAATTCCCGGATAACGGCTATAGAAAAATATTCTCTGGATCAGATATCAGACAAATATTTGGAACTCTATCAAAAGTTAGTGACTAAATAACTAAACTCTTGCACTTTTTAGGATGAATAAAAAAGGCTGTCATCCTATAATTGGCTAAAAACACAAGACTTTAACTTT
>Ga0156295_1207_pt1 | contig 63829 bp, 70 predicted proteins | sample RifCSPlowO2_12_FD_107943 | JGI IMG/M metagenome (GOLD analysis project Ga0156295, IMG submission 107943) | Nitrospinae bacterium RIFCSPLOWO2_12_FULL_45_22 | reverse complement strand
GGGCCAGAAACTTCTTTCCCGACAATTGAAAGACTTCTCCTTCACCATCCTTAATCAGGTAAAGGCGAAGGTAGGGCTCGATAGCTTCCCGAAAGAACCCCCGGCGTTAAAATCTAACAACAAAAAGTCCACCAGCCCGCAAGACGGCTCAGAAGAAGAAATGGTTCAAGAATTGAGCCAGCAGTTCGGTCTCTCTTATCTCTCGATCCTCCAGTACCCAGAAACTCCTTATCGGTGCGACCGTCTATCCTATAAATTCTTAAAACAAAATAAGGTTTTTCCCCTAACCCTGAGGGATAATCTCTTAACTATCGCAGTAACTGACCCGCGAGACGTATCCACCTTAGATGCTATCCGGCTAGCAACGGGTTATCAATTAGACCTATGTCTCAGTACAGAGAGAGATATTCTAGAATCTCTAGAAAAGTTTTATGGGGCTGGGACCGATACTATGGATGAAATAATAGAAGATATCGAAACCACTGATCTAGATACCATATCAGAAGAGGAAGATGTAGATCATTTACGGGATATGGCTTCAGAGGCACCGGTTATCCGGCTGGTGAACATGATTATTACCCGTGCTATCGAGAGCCGAGCCAGTGACATCCATATTGAGCCTTTCGAACGGGATCTCAAAGTCAGGTATCGGATAGATGGTATGTTGCATGATGTAGAGTCGCCCCCCAGGCGACTCAAAGCGGCTATAACCTCGCGGGTCAAGATTATGGCTAAGCTCAATATAGCCGAAAGGAGGCTCCCGCAGGATGGCCGATTGAAGCTGCGGGTAGCAGGCAAAGAGATAGATTTTCGGGTATCTACTATCCCCACGCTATTTGGTGAAAGTATTGTTATGCGCCTATTAAGCAGGGAGAGTCTGATCCTTAATCTAGAAGAATTAGGATTTCCGCCTAAGCCCCTGGCTACCTTTGAGAACCTGATAAAAAGGCCTTATGGCATGATCCTGGTTACTGGCCCCACCGGTAGTGGTAAAACCACTACTCTCTATGCTGCCCTGGATAAGATAAATTGCCCGGATAAGAAGATTATAACGGTAGAAGACCCGGTAGAATACCAACTACACGGTGTGAATCAGATACAGGTCAAGCCCCAAATCGGCCTTACTTTTGCCAGTGGACTTCGCTCTATCGTCCGGCAAGACCCGGATATCATATTGATAGGTGAGATAAGGGATGCCGAGACCGCTGAGATAGCTATCCAATCGGCTTTGACAGGCCACCTGGTCTTTAGTACCCTCCATACTAACGATGCTTCAGGGGCTATTACCCGATTATTAGAGATGGGAGTAGAAGACTATCTCCTGGCTTCATCTCTGATAGGGGTCTTAGGGCAGAGGCTGGTGCGGGTTATTTGCCCCTACTGTAAAGAACCATTACCCGTACAGGAAACCATAAAGGAAGGAATCCCCGGGGTATTATCGGATAAACCCGCCATCTATCAAGGCAAAGGTTGCGAGCATTGTACCTATACCGGCTATCTAGGCAGGAGCGGAATCTTTGAGATTCTGCCCATCACGGACGAAATAAAAAACCTTATCCTGAAAAGGGCCGACGCCACCACTATTAAAGACCTTGCCCTGAAGCAGGGGATGATAACCCTGAGGGATGATGGCTGGCGTAAAGCCAGAGAAGGGATTACCACGGTAGCAGAAGTATTGCGGGTAACCCAGGAGGAATAAAATAGTTGTCAGGGCTCAGGGGTCAGCCGATCCCCGATCCCTGCCCCCCGAACTCTGTTATATGGCGAGATATATTTATAAGGCTGCTGATCAAGAAGGTAAAATTATTGAAGGCTTTATGGAAGCCAAAGGAGAAAAGATAGTAGTAGAACGGCTGCAAAGCCTGGGCTATGTCCCTATCAAGGTCAGTATGCCAAAAGATGCGCGGCCTACCCTGGGACTAAACTGGCCCCTCTTTACCCAACGGGTCACGGAAAAAGACCTGCTGATCTTCACCCAACAACTGACTACCCTGATAAAAGCAGGGCTTCAAGTAGATAAGAGCCTGGAGATACTGCAGGATCTAACGGAAAATAAGAAACTCCGCTCTATCATAGCTAATGTGTTGAAAGACGTCCGGGGTGGTAAATCCTTAGCCGATGCCTTGGGGGGCTATCCCCAGGTCTTCCCAAAGATCTATATTAATATGATCAAAGCCGGAGAGGCTGGGGGTATAATGGATCTGGTATTGATGCGCCTGAGTGATTTTTTGGAGCGCTCCAAAGAATTGAAAGATTATATCTTTTCCGCTATGTTGTATCCGGCCTTACTATTCTTAGTAAGTCTAGGCTCTTTGATGGTCCTATTGGGGTTTGTGGTACCCAAACTAGCCCGGATATTTTCTGACATGGGCCAAAACCTACCTTTTATGACTCAACTTCTCCTCTCTATAAGCTATCTTATCCGGGGGTATTGGTGGCTCTTTTTGGCTCTGTTAGGGGCGGGTTATTACCTGGGCCGGAGGTATTTAAAGACACCGGAAGGAAGACTCCGGTGGGATCGGCTAAAGTTGAGGATAGGGATAGTGGGCCGCTTGATCCAGAAGGCCGAGATAGCTGGTTTTGCCAGGACCTTAGGCACCATGATTGCCAGTGGCGTCCCCATCCTTACCGGCTTAAATATTGCCAAAGATGTCAGTGGGAATGAGATAATAGCTAGATCCATTACCCGGATCCGGAGTCGGTTAAAAGAGGGGGAAAGGATAGGGAACCTATTGCAGGAAGGGGGTTTTTTCCCTCCCTTAGCGGTTCATATGATCACTATTGGGGATGAGACCGGCAGACTGGAAGAGATGCTGATAAAATTGGCTGAGATATATGAGGGCGAAGTAAAGAACGCTATCAAGAGGTTGGTAACCCTGCTGGAGCCAATTATGATCCTGGTTATGGGCCTGATAGTAGGCACTATTGTAGTTTCTATGCTGTTGGCTATATTCAGCATTAGTGAACTCCCCTTCTGATTCGGGAATTGTTTAACTTAGCCACAGATGAACACGGATAGACACAGATAGACAAAAACCCCTTTCAATGTAAAAGGCAAAATTAGCAATTAGCATTTCAAAATCAAAGGACTGAGACTAAGTGCTCTAATCCATAATTACGGTGACGTATTTGAGAGAAAGTGCTTATGATAAGGAAACCAGGAATACAGGAGAGGTTAATTTCCTGGCCTCTTGGCTTCCTAATAAAAAAGAAGGCAAAAAATAGGCATAATACGTAACTGTATTTCTGAAATGAAGCACTAAGAGATTTATAGAGACTGGGAGACTAAATATCTAATCTCTATTAGTCTCCTAATCTCCTAGTCCCTCTAATTGTGAATTGCTAATTCTTCATGGTTAATTTTGCCATGAGTGCAAAAACGTTTAGGGAGTAGGGGTTTTATGAGAAAGGGACGGGAAGAAGGTTTCACCTTAATAGAACTACTTATTGTAATGATTATATTGGGGCTATTGGCTGCATTGGTAGGCCCACGCCTCTTTAGTAAAGTAGGGAAATCTAAGCAGCAAGCTGCCCAGGCCCAGATAGAACTGTTTGCTACTGCACTGGATACCTTCAGGCTGGATGTAGGCCGCTACCCTACCACTGAAGAAGGACTAGCCGCCCTCCGGGTTAAGTCTTCTGGGGTAGAGCGATGGGATGGCCCTTATCTGCCCAAAGAAATCCCTAATGACCCCTGGGGTGGGCCTTATGAATACAAATGCCCCGGGGATAATGGTGAGTATGACATAATCTCTTATGGGCTTGATGGCGTTCCAGGGGGAGAGGGAGAAAACCAGGATATTGTTAGTTGGAAAGGACTCGAGCAAAAACAGGTAACTAATTGACCTAATAACCCAATGACCTAGTAACCTAATGACCTAAATTCCATGCGATATCAAAAAGGGTTTACCTTAGTAGAGTTGTTAGTCGTACTTCTGCTGCTGGGGCTAATGCTGGCCTTAGCCGGGCCCCGGATAACTAGTGGCTTGGGGAGCGCAAGTCTTAAGTCTACAGCCAGGAAAATAGCTACTACCCTGAGATATGCCCGGGGTCAGGCAGTGGCCAAAAAGACCCCTCATGAGGTCTTTTTTGATAATGAGGCAGGGGTCTATGGCATTGAGGAAGTGGCTTCTCGCCAAGACTTGACCTCCCCCTCGGATAGTGCTGGGTCTCCTAACCCAGCAGAAAAAACGGGAAATTTGCAGACATTTAAGCTACCAGAAGAGATAAAACTAAAAGAGAATAACTCCATAACCTTTTACCCCAATGGTAGCTCTAGTGGGGGGGATGTTATTCTAAGCAATCAAAAAGGTAAGGGCTATCTTATCGAGGTTGACATTATTACTGGTTTAGTGAGAATTTCCAGGGATGAAGGTACAGAGGGATAATGAAGGGGAGGGTGGCTTTACCCTCCTGGAGATAATGGTAGCTATGGCTATCCTGGCTATTGCCTTAACCCTGGTGATAGAGATATTTGCCGGGGGGGTGCGTGCAGCCTGGTTATCCCGGGAATATACCAAAGCTGTCTTCCTCGCCCAGGAAAAGATGGAGGAGCTTAGGCTGAGGGATACCTTTTCACCAGGCATAGAGTCTGGCGAGCTTGAAGGGGGTTATACCTGGAAGGCCGAGATAAAGCCTTTTCCGATCTATTCTGAGCAAGAGATTAATGAAACGGAGTCAGAATTGCCCATTGAACCATATGAACTCAAATTAGAGCTATTTCTGCCTGCAAAAGAGAAGAACAAATCAGTCAAATTAGCCACCCTCTTGCTCCGAGGGAAGAATATTCAACAACAGGTCACAGTAACTCATGAAGAAGAGACTGATTCAGAGATGGATTAAGCGCTTACAGCGTGAGTTTCACCCCCTCCCTAACCCTCCCCCATCAAGGGGGAGGATAGGGGCTGGGGGGTTTACCTTGATGGAGTTGCTGGTAGCTATGAGTCTCCTGGGTTTGGTTTTTGCCATAGTATTTCAGGCCTTCAGCATTGGTATAAAAACCTGGGAAAAAGGTGAAGCTACCCAGGCCGAGTACCAGAGGCTCCGGGCAGCACTAAGCCTTATAGCTGATCAGATAAGCTCTGCCTATCCTTTAGGGTCTAAGGGTGAAGCCGGTGAAGGGCCGCAAATAGCCTTTGAAGGAAAAGAGACCTCGCTGGGCTTTGTCACCTCCTTACCCTTGTCACCCAAATTCAAGGGTGGTCTATCCTTTACTACCTATTATTTGAAAGCCGATCCTACCACAGGCAATAAAGCCCTGAGAGCCTTAGAAAAAAGCGTCTTAACCAAGGGATTCTTTGAAGAGAAAAAACGAAAGGACATTAAAGACGATGAAGCCCTCGAGCTACTCTCAGGCATCACCGAATTCAGTTTTGAGTATTATAGCACTAAAGATTCGGATCAGGAGTGGAAAAAGGAATGGGAAGGGACGAAAGAAGGAGGACTACCTCGGGCTGTGAGGATAAAAATGAAACTTGATCATGATTTAACCAGGTTTCCCAATAACTCCATAGTTATCCCTATTGAAGTTAATAGTAAATTACCAATAGCGGCCAGGGGAGTAGCGACCGAGGAGGGATCTAGTGTTACCCAGTGACCATTCTTCGCACCATAAGGCTTGGGCTGCCCAAAATGGTATTGCCCTTATACTGGTTCTGTGGGTTCTTACCCTCTTAACTATGATAGCGCTAGAGTTTTCTTATGCCATGCGTACCGAACTGACCCTTACCCGTAATCTCCTGGATGAGACCAAGGTTTATTATCTTGCCCGGGCGGGCCTCAATAAGACCGTAATAGAATTGATAAAATATAACCGGATGCGGCTTTACCGCAGGGGCATACCTGTTGTAAACGAGGATAGGAAAGGCGCAGGAATAGAAGATGAAGATAAAGGGCACTGGGGCTGGATAAAAACCCAGGAGCCTTATGAGGTCCCATGGGAAGATGGTAAGGCCTGGGTCCAGGTTAGGGATGAGGATGGGAAAATAAATATTAACCGGGCCCGGCAAGCGGAGTTGGTGAAGTTAGTCACTAATTCTGGCGTTACTGGCACTGAACGGGATATTATTGTAGATTCTATATTGGATTGGCGAGATACCAATAATGCCCACCGGCTTAATGGTGCTGAGGAAGACTATTATCAGGCATTGAGCCCTCCATATGACTGTAAGGACGGGCAGTTCGATACGATCGAGGAACTATTGTTTGTCCGGGGAGTGACACCAGGGGTCTTTTATGGTTCTGACTATTATCGTAGGAAAAAAATAGAGAAAGGAGAGGAGGAAGACGCTTACAAAGGGCTTGCTCACTTAATAACCATATATTCCTCGTCTGACAAGATCAATTTGAACACGGCCCCGCAAGAAGTCTTAGAAACCATTACTGGTATAACTCCAGAGCTGGCGCAATTGATCATGGCATATCGGAAAGAAAAAGAATTTATCCACTTAACAGAGGTTAGGGACTTGGTGGGGGAGCGAAATTATTCCCTGATGGTACAGCAGATAAGCGTAGACCCCCCTACGGTTTATTCTTTAGAATCCACAGGCCAACTGGATAACAGCCCGGTACAACGAACCATCAGGAGCGTTATACGCTTAAATCCATTCGCTCAAAACCCAGTGAATTATCTTTATTGGAAAGACTCGGTATGGGCAGGGTAAATCTAAAAGATTTTTATGGCCAGGGGTGTATTGGTATCCAATTTACCTCCCAATATCTCCTCCTGGCTAACCTACAAAAGGGCTTGAGGGAGGTAGTGTTAAAAGATTATCAAATTGTACCCTTAGAGGGACTTAAAGGCGACAAAAAGACTGTGGCCATGGAGATTAAGGGTTTTGTGGGGCGAAACAGGTTCTTGTCTGATAATTATGTCCTGGGGGTACCAGGGGAAAAGACCATAGTCAGGTATATAGACCTACCAATAGCAGTAGAAGAAAACCTAGCTCAAGTTATCAGCTATGAGTTAGAAAGATATATACCCTTTACCGCAGAAGAGGTATATTTTGACTATCAGGTAATCCAACGGAATGCTGAAGAAAATCTGCTCCGGATATTTTTAGTGGCTATGAAAAAGGATTCCCTGGAATATTATCTGGATATCCTTAAAGAAGCCCAGATCGAGCCTACCATAGTGGAAACCTCTTCGACTGCTTTATTGAATACCATCTTATTTAACTACTATAGGCTGGATAAAGACTTACGGGCTATAATCCATCTAGAAGATTCCTCTTTAGAATTCCTCTTACTTCAAGACAAGGCATTAAAATATTCTAGGGTATTGACTTTAAATGGAGACGTATCTTGCCCCCTAAAGAGAGAATTGGAATACGCCCTCTGGGAAGAAGGCCGGCATGGGTATAACAGTACAATAAAAGAGTTAATAATCAACGATGCCCGGGTTGAAGTCGCCAATACCCTTTTACCAACCCTTAAGGAAGCGACTGGTATTGAGGCCTTGGCGTCTGACCCTTTTAAAAAGATAAAAGTCCTAACTGATCCCCACTCGGCTCTCCCCGCCAATCTTGCTTATCCCATTGGGTTAGGCCTGAGAGGAGTAGATAGGAGTTGGGGCAAAATAAACCTCCTCCCCATAGAGTTGCGCAAGAAAAGGAAAAGGGGGGGTCTCTTGACTACCCTGGTCTTGATCGGCCTGGTCTTTTTGTTAGGCATTACAAGTCTATCTACCCACCTTATTAAAGAACGGAGGGACTTAAACAGGCTAGAGCACAGCATTGCCCAGATCAAAACCCAGGTATCTATGGTTGAGCAACAGCAAAAAGAGGCCGATGAGATAACAAAAGAGATTAGATTCTTTGATGCCATCAAAAACAGCCAACCCAGCAAGTTAGAAATATTGAAGGAATTGACCAGTATCCTACCGGATGATGCCTGGTTAACTAACCTTACTTTTGACGAAAGTAAGGTGGTAATTGACGGGTTTGCCTCATCCGCCTCTAATTTAATACCCCTTTTAGATAGGTCCCCTTTATTCCAGAATGTGGAATTTGCTTCTCCTATCACGAAAGGAATGGAGTCGTCAGAGCGGTTTAAGATCAAGCTAGAAATTGAGTCAGGACAAGAAAAATGAAGGTATCTGAGCGAGAAAAGCGCTATCTATCGGTAACCCTTATCTCAGCCCTATTATTCTTGGTCTATAAACTTATATTGGGGCCGGTCATTACCAGCGAGGGAAAAATCAAGGAAGAGTTGGTAGCAAAAGAAAAACTCCTGGATAAATATCACCACTTCCTGGACGAGAAAGGGCAGGCCGAAGAGCAATTAAAGCTACTGAGAGGGGCCCTAAAATCTTTAGAACCCCGGCTCTTCACGGGAAAGACTACCTCCCTGGCCGCAGCAGACCTACAAAATTTGTTGAAAACCCTCTCTACGAAGAATAATATAGATATAAAGAGTACTAAGGTACTGGATACAGAAAAGGTAGAGAGGTACGAAAAGATACCCGTTCAAATAATAACTGAGAGTTATGTTACTCATCTGGTGGATTTCTTATATGCCGTGGAAAACCAGGATAAGATTTTAGTAATACCAGAACTAAACATAGATATCACTAACTACCGGTACCCGGATAAAGTAAGGGCCACGTTGGTAGTAGCGGGTTTTCGTCGGCCAGGATAAAGTTCCCATGTTAAATCGGTTCACCTTCATAAATATTATCTTAGTGGTTGTCCTTCTCTTGTTAGCCTGGCAGACAGTGCAACTCTGGTACCAAGCCCCGAAAGAGGTAGGCAGTTCTCCTACCAGAAAAACCCCAGGAAAAATTGGCCAACTACCTTTAGCACGAAGGAGTAGCCCACCCAAAGACTCTTTCCGGACTATCTCGGATAAGAACCTTTTTCATCCGCAACGAAAATGGGGCGAAGGGATAAAGAAGGAAGAACAAAGACAAGGTTTATTCCCCGAGGAAATAGTACCTAAAGAAATAACCCTCTATGGTATATTGATCTATGGGGACCAGAGGATGGCAGTATTAGGAGAGAGTAACATCCCCAGGCAGGACAAAGGGATAAGAAAAGTAAGCGTAGGGGATAGCTTTGCCGGTTACAAGGTAGTAGAGATCTCGGCCGACACGGTAATCTTAAAGAACGAGGGCCAGACAAAAACCCTGGTGTTGTATAAGACCAAGACCGATAGGAGAATCATTCCTAGCCCCCCCGTTGGCATGCCTGGTAGCCCATCTCTTAATCCACCTCTCGGCCCCGGTAGGCCAGGACAACCTCCAAATATACCTCTGCCCGAAATATTTAGAGGGGCCTTGCAGAAACAATGAAGGATGCTGGACCAGAGACTAATAAAATCCCTGGATTTGAGCTTGACATCAAGAAGGGTTTTTGTAAAATAGCCCCAGTTATCAATAATATTGTAACAGTTCACGGGGTTCAGTTGGTAGGATTCAGGAAAAGACTTTAAATTTTGCATGGTCATAAATATTTGGAGATTGAGCGAAAGATGTCTTTGAGGAGAATCTTGCCTGACAACTGATCCCTGACCCCTGTGAACTGTTACATAATATTTATCCTAACAATATTTTCTCAGTTTTGTATAAATCACCTTTGGTACCAGGGAAAAGTATAGTCTAAAAAATATGGAGGAGGGGTAAGGAGATGGAAAAAGAGCGAGAGAGGAAATTCTTTACCTTATGCGATAGAGAGATAAAGAGCGTATATACCCCTGCGGATATCCAGGGGATGGATTACGAGCGGGATTCAGGTATGCCAGGGGAATACCCTTTTACCCGGGGGATACATAGTAATATGTACCGCGGCAGGCTCTGGACTATCCGGCAAATAGCTGGCTACGGTTCTCCTGAGGCCACTAATCAGCGCTATAAATATTTACTGAAAATGGGCCAGACCGGCATTAACTATATCGAGGATCAACCTACCAAGATGGGGTTTGACTCTGATCATCTCATGGCCGAGGGAGAGATAGGCCGCGAAGGGGTCCCGATAGACTCCCTGGAGGATATGGAGATAGCCTTTGATGGTATCCCACTAGATAAAATAGGAGTAACGCTAGTAACTAACCACCATGCCATATTTGCCATGTACCTGGTAGCTGCTCAGAAGATGGGGTTTAACCTAAATGACTTACGGGGCACCATCCGGAATGATCCCTTCACTTGCCTCAATGGCACTAAGACCTCTTCCTATCCCCCAGAAGCGGCTGTGAGGTTATCTGTAGATATAATTGAGTATTGTTTAGAGAATGTACCTAAGTTTAATTCTACTAGTATAACTGGACAGCATTATAGAGAGGCGGGTTGTACCGCTACCCAGGAGATAGCCTTTGCCTTTTCATCGGCTATGGCCCTTACTGAGGCAGTAATAGATCGGGGGATAGACGTAGATAGGTTTGCCCCAACCCTTAGCTTCTTTTTTGATGTGCAGATGGATTTCTTTGAGGAGATTGCCAAGTTCCGGGCAGGCCGAAGACTCTGGGCCAGGACTATGCGGGAGCGGTTTAAGGCGAAAAATCCTAATTCCTGGAAGTTCCGTTTTGCAGGCCAAACGGCCGGGAGCAGCCTAACGGCTCAGCAACCCGAAAACAATGTGGTACGGACCACTATTCAGGCCCTGGCGTCAGTCCTAGCCGGTATCCAATCCCTCCATACTACCTCATCCGATGAAGTATATGCCTTACCTACGGAAAAAGCAGTCAGGACTGCTGTGAGGACCCAGCAGATAATTGCCTATGAAACCGGTGTGATTAATGCAGTAGATCCACTGGGTGGTTCTTATTTTGTAGAGAAATTAACTAATGATATGGAAAAAGAGATGGAAGAATACCTAAGAAAGATAGAAGGTATGGGCAATGGCAGTATTCTAAAAGGGATGATCCGGGCTACAGAAGAAGGCTACTTCCAGCGAGAATTTTACCGCTCGGCCTTAGAGTATCAAAGGGCCGTCGAAAAAGGAGAGAAGACCATTGTCAGCGTGAACAAATTTGTGGTAGAGGAAGAGCCTGAGCTAGAGATATTGAAGATCTCATTGGCTTTCCAGGAGGAGAAGATAAGGCGGCTGCAAGAACTGAGGGCCCGGCGGGACAATGTTCAATTACAGAAGGTATTGGGTACCCTCAAGGAAGCCGCGGCCACCAAAAAGAATATTATGCCCTATGTCATAGAAGCCGTTAGTTTATATGCCACTGAGGGAGAGATTATAATGGCATTACAAGAAGTATTAGGGAGTTGGAAAGAAACACCCATTCTTTGCTAAGAAGTCATTGGTCATTAGTCACTGGTCATTGGAATATGGAGGTGGAATGGCCTAAAATGACTAATGACCATTAACCAATATCGGGGAGAAGATAGGTGATGGAGAAGGGAAAAAGGATAAAGGTTTTGGTGGCCAAGCCGGGGTTGGATGGTCATGATCGGGGTGCTAGAGTAGTAGCCATGTCCTTACGGGATGCTGGTATGGAGGTCATATATAGCGGGTTGCATCAGACCAGTGAACAGATTATAGCAACCGCCATCCAGGAAGATGTAGATGTAATAGGGTTGAGTATGCTCTCTGGTGCCCATGATGTCATTGTACCCAAATTTATGGAGCTACTAAAAAAGAGTAAAAAAGACAATGTTGTGGTAGTAGTAGGTGGTACGATCCCTCCCATTGACATCCCGGCCCTAAAGTCGCTGGGATTAAAAGAGATATTTGGACCTGGGACTCCCACAGGAAAGATTATTGAGTTTATCAAAGAAAATGTAGCTTGACATTGTCACAGTTACTGAATACCAAGACAACTGAACAAATTCTAAATCCTGAACACTAAATCCTAAACAATATCAAAATCCCAAGGCCAAATCTCAAAACTATTTTATCTGTTTTGAATTTAGGTCATTTGAATTTGTTTAGGATTTTAGGATTTCGAGTTTAGAATTTATCTAATTTGACAAAGTCATATTAGTAGAAAGCTAAAAGGAGAGGGGTTATTTATGGACTTTACGCTGAGTGATGAACACCAGATGTTTCAGCGGGCTATCAGGGACTTTGCCGAGAAAGAGATTGACCCTCAAGTAGAAGAGGCAGAGGAGAAAGAAGAATTCCCGGTGGAGCTCTTCCCCAAGATGGGTAAACTGGGTTACCTGGGTATAAGGTACCCAGAGAAATATGGTGGCCCAGGGTTTGATAAGATATCTGAATGTATCTATATAGAAGAACTGAATAGGGTTTGTGCTGGTATAGCCTCCGGTCTGATGGTCCAGTCCGGGTTAGCTACTGAAGCCATCTTTTATCATGGTACAGAAGAACAGAAACAGCGGCTTTTAGTGCCGGCCATTAAAGGAGAAAAGATCGCAGCATTAGGATTAACCGAGCCCAATGCCGGTTCAGATATATCTAGCATTCAAACAACGGCCCGTAAAGATGGTGACAGCTATATCGTTAATGGCAGCAAAATCTTTATTACCAATGGTACTATTGCCGACTTTGTATTGGTAGCAGCTTATACTGACAAGAGCCGGGGGACTAAAGGTATCAGTCTATTAGTGCTAGAAAGGGGCACACCGGGGTTTACTATAGCCCGCAAGTTGAAAAAGCTGGGGAACCGTTCTTCTGATACCGGGGAGCTGGTCTTCGAGGACTGCCGGATACCTAAAGAGAACCTGATCGGGGAAGAGAATAGAGGGTTTGGTTATATTGTAGGGGCCTTAAAAAGTGGCCGGATAATCTATGGTGCCCGGTCAGTAGGGGTAGCGCAAGCAGCCTTCGAAGCCGCCTTGCAATATGCTAAAGAGCGGGTCCAATTCGGTCAACCTATTGGCAAGTTTCAAGCCAACCAGTTCAAATTGGCTAAAATGGCCACCGCCATTGAAGCAGCCCGTACTTTTACCTTTAGAGCCGCCTGGATGCTAGATCAAGGAATAGAATGCATGAAAGAAGCCTCTATGGTAAAGCTTTTTGCTACAGAGATGGTGCAGTGGGTAACAGCCGAGGCAGTACAACTACATGGGGGTTATGGCTATATGATGGAATATCCCGTGCAACGCTATTTCCGTGATGCCAAGATGTTTACTATTACCGAGGGCACCTCTGAAATCCAGCAGGTGGTAATCGCAAGGGAACTGGGCCTTTAATTTCTTCGTGTCCGTGCCCCTGGGGCGTGACCGCATAAAACGGACACGGAACACGGACACGGTTTATTTGGTTTCTGGTCTATCTACCCATTCTATAAGAGCCATAGGGGCACAGTCACCGTGGCGAGGGGGAAGTTGATATATCCGGGTATAACCCCCATTCCTCGTGCCGTAACGCTGCCCCAAAATATCAAATAACTTCTTGACGGCTTTTTTATCCCTAACTACTTGCACGGCCTGGCGGCGAGCATGTAAATCCCCTTGCTTGGCCAAAGTTATCATCTTATCAGCTATTGGCTTCAGGACTTTGGCCTTAACCTGAGTAGTCCTTATCCGTTCATGGGTTATCAAGGCGGCTAGGAGGTTTGCTATAAGGGCTACCCGGTGGCTAGCGTTACGGCCTAACTTCCCTCTCGCCTTTCGGTGGCGCATTAAAATTCCTCCCTACTCTTCTTCTGGGCATATTGCTCTTCTATGGCCGCTATCTCTTCTGAACTCATACCTAGAGACAGGCCCAGCCCAGTTAAAACCTCTTTTATCTCATTAAGAGATTTCCGGCCAAAATTTCTGGTTTTGAGGATATCTTGCTCGTTTTTTTGAATTAGCTCTCTGATAGTAGTAATATTAGAATTTATTAAGCAGTTATAGGATCTTACAGATAGCTCTAACTCATCTATATTCTTATCCAAATTGGCTACCATCCTGGCCTGGGTCTCATCAACCTCTCGCTTCTCCGGTTCTGGTTTCTCTTTAAAACTGGTAAATACCTCTAGCTGGTCTTTTACGATAGAAGCCGCATAGATAATGGCATCTTCTGGAGACATACTGCCATTAGTAGTCACTTCTAAAATTAGCCTATCATAATCCGTAGACTGACCTACCCGGGTATTTTCTACCGTAAAATTAGCCTTTCTGACCGGAGAAAATACCGCATCTAGTGGAATCCAATAACCATTTTGGTTTTGATCTTGGGCCAGGGCGTCTTCTTCCTGATTCATTTCAGCCACGACATAACTCCTCCCTGGCTTAACCATCAACTCCATCTCCAACTTAGCCTCTCGGTTAAGGGTAGCAATATGGAGGTTAGGATTAAGGATTTCCACATCTTCATCAGGCATTATATCTTTTGCTGTAACTTCCTTTGCCCCCTTTGCTTTTAAGTATAAGGTTTTAGGGGATTCAACCTTTAATTTAACTAACAGTTGCTTCATATTAAGGATCATCTCAGTCACATCCTCTAATACTCCGGGAACGGTAGAGAATTCGTGATACACCTCTTTAATCTTTACTCTAGTAACCGCTGCACCAGGTAAGGAAGAGAGGAGGACCCTCCGGAATAAATTGCCTAGTGTCACTCCAAAGCCCCGTTCCAGAGGCTCAACAATAAATCTGCCATAAGTATCCGTTGAGGTATTCTGATCACATTCCAATCTCTTGGGTTTTAATAGACCTTTTATCATATATTATTCTTTCCCCCTTCTTATTTAGAATATAGCCCTACGATCAATTGCTCGTTGATATTTATGGGTATATGTCCTTTGTTAGGCTTATCTTGAATTATTACTTCTAGCCTATCTTTATCGAGGCTTAACCATTCTGGGATACCCCGTTGGTCAGCCCTTCGGGGGGCCTCTTTTATATATTCATTTTCCTTACTGGACTCCTTTACCCGGATAATATCTCCTATTTTTACTAAATAAGAAGGTATATCAACTTTTTTGTTATTTACCATAAAATGATTCTGGCAAACAAATTGCCGGGCCAATTTCCTGGAAGGTAGGAGACCAGCCCGGTACACGACATTATCTAACCGTCTTTCTAAAAGGGAGAGGAGTTCCTCGCCCGTAATGCCCCTTTGCCTTTCTGCTTGGTAAAAGGAGTTCTTGAACTGTCTCTCTAGCAGCCCATAATACCTCTTTACCTTCTGCTTTTCTCTCAGTTGCAAGCCGTATTCTGATAGCTTTGGTCTCCTCTGGCCGTGCTGACCAGGGGGATAATTTCTTCGGTCTATAGCACATTTATCCGCCAAACAACGCTCCCCTTTAAGGAAGAGCTTCATCCCTTCTCGCCGACAGAAGCGGCAAACGGATTCTCTATATCTAGCCACTAGACCCTCCTCCGCTTGGGGGGACGGCAGCCATTATGGGGTATAGGGGTTACGTCCCTAATAAGATTTACTTCTAACCCCGCGGCCTGGAGAGATCTGATGGCTGATTCTCTTCCTGAACCCGGCCCTTTAACGTATATATTGATCTTCTTTACTCCAAGGTCAATGGCTTTTTTAGCGGCACTTTCTGCCGCCACCTGTGCGGCAAAAGGAGTACTCTTTCTCGACCCTTTAAAGCCCTGGGTACCAGCACTTGCCCAAGCTACTACGTTGCCTCCCATATCAGTGATAGTAATAATGGTATTATTAAAAGTAGATTGGATATGGGCAATACCTTCACCGATTACTCTTTTTTCTTTTTTCTTCTTGGTTCCCTTACGCTTATCCCCTTCTGCCATCCAATACCTCCCTTATTTCTTCTTCTTGGCCCCAACGGTCCTCCTGGGTCCCTTCCTTGTTCGGGCATTGGTACTAGTCCGTTGCCCCCTAACCGGTAACCCTTTACGATGCCGGATACCGCGATAAGAACCAATATCCATTAGCCGCTTAATGTCGAAAGATACTGACCTCCTTAAATCTCCTTCAACAACATAATTCCTTTCTATAAGATCTCTTAATTTGGTAATTTCTTGTTCCTCCAGGTCTTTTACCCGGGTATCAGGGTTTATAGCAGTCTCTTTCAGTATTTTTTTCGCTGAGCTTAAGCCTATACCATAGATATAGGTAAGGGCTATTTCTACTCTTTTCTGTTTTGGTATATCTACCCCTGCAATTCGTGCCAATTTACACCCCTCTTCTAAGCTCAAAGCGTAAAGTACCAGGGGTAAAACTAAGGGAATTATTCCTTAGCTTTACGTTTTACGCTTTATTATTCTCTATCCCTGTCTTTGTTTATGCTTGGGTTTTTGGCAAATTATGCGTACTACCCCATTTCGCCTAATTACTTTACACCTATTACAAATAGGTTTTACTGATGCTTTTACTTTCATGGCTGATTACTTGTACCTATAGGTTATTCGGCCCCGGGAAAGGTCATATGGAGACAATTCTACCTTGACTTTATCTCCAGGAAGTATCCTAATGAAATGCATCCTCATCTTTCCTGATATATGGGCCAACACCCGGTGGCCATTACCTAGCTCCACCCGGAACATAGCATTAGGTAAAGGTTCGATCACCGTCCCCTCCACCTCAATGGCTTCCTCTTTTTCCATAACAGATTTTTTACTCGTAGAGTCCCTTTTTTTCATTCTCTCGAGTCTTCATGGAGTCTTGTCAAAACCTCTGCCCCATTATGGGTTATAGCTACAGTATGTTCAAAATGGGCTGATAAAGAACGATCTGCAGTAACAACGGTCCAGTTATCTGATAGAATATTTACCTCGCTACCCCCGATATTTACCATTGGCTCGATACAAAATACCATCCCTACTCTTAACCTTGGCCCTCGACCGGGGGTGCCAAAATTTGGCACCTGCGGGTCTTCATGCAGGGATGTGCCGATGCCGTGACCTACAAACGCCCTCACTACAGAAAACCCAAAACTCTCTACGTAGCTCTGAATGGCATGAGAAATATCGGAAAGATAATTCCCTTCCCGGCTCTCTGCAATCCCGATATATAAGGCCTGCTCTGTTACCTCCAGAAGTTTTTTCGCCTCGGGGGATATCTCACCTATCCCTACTGTTAGGGCTGCATCACCATAATACCCCTGGTATATCGCTCCCAGGTCCAGGCTAACAATATCTCCTTCTTTTAGTTTCCGGTTAGATGGAATCCCATGAACAACTTCTTCATTAAGCGATGTACATAGGGTCATAGGAAAGCCCCGGTAGCCCTTGAAGGCAGGTATAGCATCTCTGGCCCTGAGGAGGGAATCAGCTAAGTCATTCAATTCCTTAGTAGTTATCCCCACCCTAATAGCGTTTTTTACCTCGTTTAAGACCTCCGCTACCAATCTATTACTTGCTCTCAGCTTTGCAATCTCCCTTTCTGATCGTAGGATAATCATTGGTTTCAAGGTATAAAGGAACTATCCCCCTGACCTCAGGCTTACAAAGCAGTACAAAGGTTTTTAATAATTAGAGACCATTCTCTTCTAGAATCTGGTATATCTTTTGGGAAACAGAAGGAATATCCCCCTGGCCGGCTGCCGTTTTTAGCTTATTTTCTTTCTGGTAATAACCCAGTAAAGGTTCGGTCTGCTCTTTATAAACCCTGAGCCTATTCTCAATAGTAGCCTCTTGATCATCGTCCCGTTGGATTAATCCCGACCCGCATTTATCGCAAATATTATCCTGGGAAGGCTTTTTATAATAAATATTGAATTCCTCTCCACACTTGCAGCATACCCTTCGGCCAGTTAATCTTTTCCATAATTCTTCATGATCTATATTGATATTAATAACACAATCTAAATCTCTCCTCAATCGCTTCAGGGCCAGGGAAAGGGCCTCTGCCTGGGCTATAGTCCTGGGAAAACCATCCAGTATAAATCCTTTAGCACAATCTCTATCCTGGAGCCTCTCTTCAATAATCCCTATCACGACTCGGTCGGGCACTAATGCCCCCCTATCCATATAGCCCTTTGCCTCTAACCCCAATGGAGTACCTTTTTTTATCGCTTCGCGTAAAATATCACCCGTAGAGACCTGGGGTATGCCATATCGCTGGCCCAGGAGTTTTGCCTGGGTACCTTTACCAGCACCAGGTGGCCCGAATAAGATTAAGCGCATCGTCTCTCCCTTGCAGCACCCAGGGGGTACCCGGATCTGCCACTACGCTTTAGTTTTCTCCATGGCCAATGACTAATGACCAGTGGCCAATTATTATCCTCGCCTACCCCGCAATCGCCCCTTGTTAATAAACCCTTCGTAATGACGCATCACTAAGTGGGACTCGATCTGCTGCATGGTATCCATAGCCACTCCAACAACAATCAATAAAGAAGTCCCACCATAATAAAAAGGTATATTAGGATTAAACTTAAACAAGAAATCGGGTAGGACACATATGGCTGATAAGTAAACTGCGCCGCCAAAAGTTATTCTGGCCAGGGTCTTATCTATAAATTCTGCCGTAGATTTCCCGGGCCTCTTCCCCGGGATAAAGCCCCCGTATTTCTTTATATTGTCTGCTACATCTACGGGGTTAAATATTATGGCAGTATAGAAATAACAGAAGAAAAAGATAGCTCCTACAAAGAGAATGGTATATACCCAGGTGCCAGGCAATAAATAACTCGATATTGTATTCATCCAGGGTAAGCCACTAAACTGGGCTATAGTGGCAGGGAACATGATTACCGATGAGGCAAAGATAGGGGGGATGACCCCTGAGGTGTTTACCTTTAATGGAAGGTGGGTACTCTGGCCTCCATACATGCGCCGTCCTACTACCCGCTTGGCATATTGTATCGGGATCTTACGATGGCCCGCCTCCATAAAGACTATAACCCCCACAACCACTACCATCAGGATTAATAGCCCCAGGAGCCAAAAAATACTCATTTCACCAGTCCGTAGTAGCCGGATAGTATTAATAGCAGCCGACGGCATATCTGTAACTATACCAGAAAAGATTATCAACGACATACCATTACCTATACCCCGCTCAGTAATTTGCTCTCCCAGCCACATAATAAAGATAGTACCAGCCGTCAGGGTCAAAGCAGTAGTAAAGCGGAATGACCATCCGGGTAACATAACTATGGGTGCCCCATCGGGGCTGGTCATATTTTCTAAGCCGATACTGATGCCGAAGGCCTGGATGGCACTGATCAGTACCGTACTGTAGCGGGTATACTGGGTTAGCTTTTTCCTGCCTTGTTCCCCTTCTTTCTTAAGTTTCTCTAAGAAAGGAAAGACCACAGTAAGTAAGTCCAGGATAATTGAGGCACTGATATAAGGCATGATCCCTAAGGCAAAGATGGTTAAACGGCCCAAAGCCCCCCCGGAAAACATATCCATAAAGCTCAGGATAGTCCCTTGTGCCCGGGAAAAGAAGGCACTCAAGGCCTGACCATCTATACCTGGGGTAGGGATATGAGCTCCTATCCGGTAAACCACCAATAGGGCCAGGGTAAAAAAGACCCTTTTTTGCAAATCGGGGATCTTAAATATATTGCGAAAACTCTCAATCACCTCAGATTACCTTCGCCGTCCCACCCACCGCCATTATCTTTTCTGTGGCAGATTTACTGAACTTATGGGCTTCTATAACCAGGGGCTTCTCCAATTTTCCTTCCCCCAGCACCTTTACCCCATCTCTTATCTTCTTTACCAGGCCCTGCTGGCGCAACTTTTCGATAGTTATTACTTCGTCCCCCGAAAAAATATTCAAATCTTTAAGATTAATGATGGTGTATTCCTTTTTAAATATGTTTCTGAATCCTCTCTTAGGGATGCGGCGTTGAAGGGGCATTTGTCCCCCTTCAAACCAAGGGGCTATCTTCCCTCCTGAACGGGATTTCTGTCCCTTGTTGCCCCGGCAACTGGTCTTCCCATGGCCGGAGCCAGAGCCCCGCCCTACACGCTTTTTCCTCTTTTTGGCCCCTTGGGGGGGATTTAAGTTGCTTAAATCCATTCTTCTAATTCCCTATTTCCTTAACCTCTAACAAATGGGAGACCTTTTGTACCATCCCCCGTACACTAAGGGTGTCTCCTAGTCTAACAGTTTTGTTTAATTTTGTTAGCCCCAGGCTCTTCAATATCACCTTATGCTTCCAGGGTCTACCTATGCCACTACGCTTTAATGTTATTTCCAAATACTTTGCCATAGCTGACTAATTATCCCCTGATTTCGGCTAGACTCTTTCCCCGCAACCGGGCTATCTCTTCCGGGCTCCTCAGACTATGTAAGCCATGGAGGGTGGCTTTGACAACATTATGGGGGCTCTTTCCCCCTATAGATTTACTCAAGATATTTCTCACCCCTGCCACTTCAAGAACGGCCCTGACAGCCCCACCGGCAATTAAGCCGGTCCCTTTAGTAGCCGGTTTTAAGACAACTTTGCTGGCACCAAAATGACCTATTACCTCATGTGGTATAGTATCTTCCTCCAGTGGTATTTGGATCATACCTTTTTTGGCTTTTTCAATACCTTTCCTTATGGCCTCAGGCACTTCATTAGCTTTACCTAATCCAACTCCTACCCTCCCTTGTCTATCACCCACTACTACAAGGGCACTAAAACTGAAGCGGCGTCCTCCCTTTACTACCTTTGCTACTCTACTAATATGGACAATCTTATCTATCAATTCCACTGGGCCAGCGTCACTAATCTGCAGATTCAAAAACTCCTCCTTTATATTGGTTATCTTTTACGAAAAAATGGCCCTTTCAGAGCCATAGTCGCAGTAAGCCTCTTAAAAACTTATCCCCTTTTGTCTTACTGCCTCTGCTAGGGCTTTGACCCGGCCATGGTAGAGAAACCCGTTCCTATCAAAGACTACCCGCTCAATATTTTCCTTTAGGGCCTTAGAGGCTATGAGATTTCCAACTATTTCAGCTCCTCCTATATTACTTCCCTTCTTATTTTGCTCTTTAAATTCTTTACCTAAGCTAGAAGCCGCCACCAAGGTATGCCCCCTCTGATCGTCAATTATCTGGGCATAGATATGTTTGTTACTTTTATAAACGGTAAGCCTGGGTCTAGCCGAAGTACCAAAAAGCTTTTTCCGAATTCTCTTTTTCCGAGCGTTTCTAGGATTTTTTAAAGCGCTTTTTCTATCCATGATTATTCATTAAGCTTTTGTTTTACCAGCCTTGCGTCTAATTTGTTCACCGAGATATTTGATACCTTTTCCTTTATATGGGTCCGGTTTTCTAAAAGCCCTTATTTGAGCCGCTACCTGCCCTACCAATTGCTTATCAATCCCACTGACTGCTATTATATTTTTTTGACTAATCTGAAAATCTATGCCTTCAGGGGCTTTGTAGTTGATAGGATGAGAATAACCGATTTGTAAAGTCAAAGTTTTCCCTTGTAAAGCCGCTCGATAACCAACCCCTACAATATCTAAGCTCTTTTGAAAACCTTGAGTAACGCCAATAATCATATTATTAATAAGGGTCCTGGTTAACCCATGGAGGGCTTTAACCTTTTTATCAGCCGAATTTCTCTCTATTATAATCTTTTGATTATCAATCCTCAGGGATAAACGGGGATTGAGCGGTTGAGAGAGAATCCCTTTCGGTCCCTTTACTTGCACGAGTCCATTATTAAGTTCTACGGTAACACCCGGCGGTATATCTATAGCTTTTCGGCCTATCCTAGACATACCCTATCCTCCCAAATCCAGCTACCAGATGTAACATAATACCTCTCCCCCCACTCCTAACTCTCGGCAAGCCCGGTCTGTCAATATGCCTTTTGGAGTAGTAAGGATAACGATCCCCAAGCCATTAACTACCTTAGGGATATTTTTTGCCCTGACATAGATCCGACGGCCGGGTTTGCTTATGCGCCTCAGCCCCTGGATTACACTTCCACCCTTTTCTTCGTACTTGAGAGAAACCTTTAAAATCCCCTGCTTCTTGTCCTCTATTAAATGATAGTTTTTAATATAACCCTCTTCTTTCAAGATGGCCGCTATTTCTGTCTTCATCTTGGAAGAGGGAATTTCGACTTCTTCATGCTTAGCCCTAAGGGCATTCCTCAGCCGGGTAAGCATATCGGCTATTGGATCAGTCATCATATCCTCTGAGCCCCTCCTTTACCAACTAGCCTTTATCACCCCAGGTATTTCACCGCGCAACGCAAGGGTACGGAAACATATACGACATAACTCAAATTTCCGTAAATATCCCCTTGGCCGGCCACATAACCGGCAGCGATTATAAGCCCGTACCTTGAATTTGGGTTTTCTCCTGGCCTTAGCTACTAAAGACTTTTTAGCCAACCTATCCTCGCTTATTCTTTAAATTAACGCAGGCTAAAGCCTGCGACTACCACAAAACCGCATTATTAAAATGAAAATTCCTATGCAATTTAATTAATTCCTGAAAGGTATACCCAAGAGCCTTAAAAGTTCCTTCCCTTCTTCGTCAGTTTTAGCGGTGGTACACACAACTATACCCATTCCTTTGATCTTATCTATCTTCTCATAATCAATCTCTGGGAATACTATCTGTTCCGTAATACCGAGGGAATAGTTGCCCCGGCCATCAAAAGCCTTGCCAGATACTCCTTTGAAGTCTCTTACCCTGGGTAAAGCAACGCTTACCAACCGCTCAAAAAACTCATACATCCTGTATTGCCTAATAGTTACCGCACAGCCTATAGGCATTCCAGCCCGCAACTTAAAATTTGAGATAGATTTTTTTGCCCTGGTAATAACCGGTCTTTGCCCAGCAATCCTGCCCAACTCATTCAAGGCAGAATCAATTATCTTGGGGTTATGAGTAGCCTCACCCAAGCCCATATTTATCACAATCTTTTCTAATTTAGGGACTTCCATCTTGTTCTTATAAGCAAATCTCTTTATTAAGGCTGGAATAACCTCTTTTTCATATCTATCTTTTAATCGGGACATCTCAAAACCTTCCCCCTGGGACAAAGCCTAGAGCGTAAAGTGTAAGGCTTAAAGCTAAGGGAACTTATTCCTTAGTTTCGCATTTTGCGCTTTAAGCTTTACACTAAATTTTAAACCCTATCTATGGATTCTCCACACCCTTTACAAGTCCTCACCTTATCCCCCTCGGGCAACTTTTGAATACCAATCCTTACTGGTTTATCGCAGCGGGTACAGATAAGCATTGTATTCGAGACATGAATCTTGCCCTCTCTTTCAATAATACCGCTAGGCTCACCTACTTTTCTAGGCTTGGTATGTCGCTTAACCATATTTACCTTTTCTACTATAACCCGTTGTTCGGCGGGAAATACTTTGAGCACTTTACCCCTCTTCCCTCGATCCTTCCCGCTAATAATGCCTACAAAGTCATCCTTCTTTATCTTCAATTTTACCCCACCCATCTCTTCACAATACCTCAGGAGATAAAGAAACAATCTTCATAAATTTCTTCCGCCGGAGTTCACGGGCTACTGGACCAAAAATCCTAGTCCCAATGGGCTCCTTCTGCTCATTTATTAATACTGCAGCATTATCATCAAACCTGATATAGGAGCCATCTTCTCGCCTGACTTCCTTTTTTGTCCGTACTATCACCGCCCGCCGTACTTCCCCCTTCTTCACAGACCCTACTGGTAATGCCTCTTTGATGCTGACGCTGATTATGTCTCCCACCGTCCCATACCGTTTATAGCTTCCGCTTAATACCTTTATACACATAGCCTTTTTAGCGCCAGAGTTATCTGCAATCTGAAGTATAGTTCGAGGTTGTATCATATTTCTACTCCCTAAAGCCTTATTGAGCTTTCTCTATTATCTCAAGTACCCGCCATCTTTTTCGTTTACTTAGGGGTCTAGTCTCAATAATCTTCACTTTATCTCCTACCCCACACTCCTCTCTTTCATCATGGGCTAAGTATTTCTTAGTTTGCTTAACTACTCGCTGATAGAGGGGGTGAGGGGTACGGCGTTCTACATTCACTACCACGGTTTTTTGCATCTTGTTATTAACTATCTTTCCTATCCTGACCTTCTTTTTCCCACTAACCTGCACTTATTTATCTCCTCAGGGTGTTTTTTCGCGTAAAAAGGTTAATACCCTAGCAATATCTCTGCGCACCAACCTTACCCTTATAGGGTTTTCTATCTGACCGGTAGCCAGTTGAAATTTAAGATTAAATAACTCTCCTCTCAACTCCTCCACCTTATCTTTTAACTCTTCAACAGAAAGGTCTCTCAACTCTCCGGTTTTCATAATTTAATCTCCCTCTTCCCCTGGCCGGGTCATGAGGTCTTGGTAACAATTCTGGTAGCAATCGGCAGCTTCCGGGCTGCCAATCTCATGGCTTCACGAGCGACAGGTTCCGGGATCCCTTCCATCTCATATAATATTCTCCCGGGTTTAACTACAGCTACCCAGGACTCTGGGGAGCCTTTCCCTTTGCCCATACGGGTCTCTGCCGGTTTCTTTGTAATCGGTTTGTCAGGGAAGACCTTTACCCAGATTTTCCCTCCCCTCTTCGCATGTCTGGTCATAGCTACCCGTGCGGCTTCTATCTGTCTGTCTGTTAACCAACAAGCCTCTAACGCCTGTAACCCAAAGTCGCCGAAGGCTAGCTCAGAGCCTCGAAATGCTATTCCTCTTCGACGACCTTTTTGCTGTTTCCTATGTTTAACTTTCCTGGGCGATAACATAATATACTTTACTCTATCCTAGTAACTGAGTAGCCTCACGCTCTCCTTTGGTAAGGATGTCCCCTTTATAAATCCACACTTTTACCCCGATCATCCCATAAGTAGTATTTGCCTCGGCAAAACCATAATCCACATCTGCCCTGATGGTATGAAGAGGCACCTGACCTTCCCGGTACCACTCGGTTCTAGCCATCTCTGCACCAGCTAAGCGACCGGCACAATAGACCTTCACTCCTTTAGCACCAAAGCGTAACGCTGATGTCACACTCTTCTTCATTGCCCGTCGGAAAGAGACCCGGCGCTCTAACTGTAAAGCTATATTTTCTGCGACCAACTGGGCATCTATCTCGGGCCTCCGAATTTCTTTGATATTTATAAAGACCTGCCTGTTATTATTGGCCATACTCTGTAGTTCTTCCTTCAATTTATCTATCTCAACGCCTCTTCTCCCAATAATGATTCCAGGCCGGGCAGTGTAGATATTTATTTTTAAACGGTTCCCTGGCCTTTCTATCTCTATTTTGGATATGCCAGCATGGGAAAGTTCTTTTTTGATATAATTTCGCAACTTGATATCTTCGTGCAATAGTTCCGCATAATTCTTTTTGGCATACCAGTTGGAGGACCAGGTTTTGTTTATCCCGAGTCGAAATCCGATAGGGTGGACCTTTTGCCCCATAAATCTTCCTACTCTCCTTGTAAAATAAGGGTTATATGACTGGTTCTTTTCCGGATAGGTGTAGCCCTTCCTCTGGCTCTGGGCATAAATCGCTTAAGGGTAGGCCCTTGGTCTGCTTTCGCTAAAGATATAGTTAAAGAGTCTATCCCCCTTATATGATGAACGTTTTCTGCATTAGATAAAGCCGACTTGAGTAACTTTTCCACTTTCCTGGCTGCGGACTTATGGGTAAGAGAGAGGATACTAAAGGCAGCCTCCACCTTTTTTCCCCGTATTAAATCCAATACTTGCCGGGCCTTTCGGGGTGAGGTATGAATAAATCTCGCTTTAGCTTTTACCTGCATAATGCTTCCCATTGTAGGTTATTGGGTCATTAGGTTATTAAGTCATTAGAATATTACTCAGTCATAACTATCCCTTTAAGCCAATGACCTAGTAACCTAATAACCCAATTATTTCAATGAAGTTACTCGTTTAGTATGGCCACTGTGGGTTTTAAAAATCCTGGTCGGAGCAAACTCCCCTAGCTTATGCCCTACCATGTTCTCGGTTACATATACCGGTATAAATTTCTTGCCGTTATGCACAGCCAGGGTATGACCTATCAGAAGGGGGGTAATAGTAGAGCGCCGGGACCAAGTCTTAAGGACTCTTTTCTCGCCCCTACTACTCATCTCTTCCACTTTTTTTAAAAGCCCATGATCTATATAAGGCCCTTTATTAACCGAGCGTCCCATAGAACTTAGCTACTTTCTCCCTTTCAGGATATATTTGTTAGAATAAGCCCTTTTCTTTCTGGTTTTATACCCCTTAGTAGGTTTACCCCAAGGGGTACAAGGGTGCCGACCACCGGAGGTCTTCCCTTCCCCCCCACCATGGGGATGGTCTATGGGGTTCATTGCCACGCCTCTAACTCGGGGACGCTGCCCTAACCAGCGGGATCGGCCTGCCTTGCCAATACTGATATTTTCATGATCTATATTGCTTACCTGGCCAATAGTAGCCATACAATCCAGGGGTATCATCCTTACTTCACTCGAGGCCAATTTTATCTGGGCATATCCATTCTCCTTAGCCATGAGTCGGGCCAGTGCTCCAGCGCTTCTCACCAATTGCCCTCCCTTAGCTCTTTTCATTTCGATATTATGAATAACGGTGCCTAGAGGTATATTCTTTAAAGGTAGGGCATTGCCGGGCTTAATATCAACCCCAGTACCTGCCATCACTCGCTCGCCTACCTGGAGCCCAAGCGGGGCAATAATGTACCTCTTTTCTCCATCAATATAATGCAATAAGGCAATATAGGCCGAGCGATTAGGGTCATATTCTATAGAAGCTACCTTGGCCGGAATATCCCATTTATCTCGTTTAAAATCAATAATTCGGTACTTTCTCTTATGCCCACCACCGCGGTGGCGGCTGGTAATTCTTCCCCAATTATTCCTTCCACCGGTCTTTTTCAGCGGCTTTACCAGAGACCGTTCTGGATAATCCCTGGTTATTTCTTCAAAGGTAGAAGCGGTCTGAAAACGCCGCACAGGTGTGGTAGGCCTATAACTTTTAATCCCCACAAGCTATACCCCTTCAAAAAATTCTATCTTGTCCCCTTCTTTTAAAGTCACAAAGGCCTTTTTCCAATCCGGCCTTTTCCCCTTTCGCATCCGAAGCCCTTTCACCTTCCCCCGAACCTTTAAGGTATTTACCCCCAAAACCGTAACGCCAAAAAGCTTCTCTATGGCCTGTTTGATCTCTTTCTTATTAGCGTGGGTAGCTACCTGAAAGAGTACTTTATTCTGGGCTTCTTTCAACAAAGTGCTCTTCTCAGTAATTATTGGTTTTTTTATAATCGAGTAAGGGTCTTTCACGGCTTAAAAGTTTCCTCAATTTTATTAATAGCATCTCTAGTAGCAATAACGGTGTCGTAGTAAAGGAGGTCGTAAACATTTACCGCCCTTGCCTGGGCGACTTTCACTCCAGGGATGTTTCTAGCAGAGAGGAGAAAATTCTTGTCTATCTCCAGCAGCAAAAATAATGCCCTCTTTGGACTACCCAGATTGCTTAGTAATGAGACAATTTCTTTAGTCTTTGGCTGAGCTAACTCTATCATTTTATCCAGAACCAAGAATTTGTTCTGTTGGATTTTTAGGCTTAAAGCAGACCTAATAGCGACCTGTCTGACCTTTTTGGGTATTTGGTAGGAATAATCTCTAGGTTTTGGCCCAAAAACTATACCCCCCCCTCGCCACAAGGGAGACCTTTTATGCCCAGCCCGCGCCCGGCCTGTGCCTTTCTGCCGCCAGGGTTTAGCAGTACTCCCACTAACATCCGCGATGGTCTTAGTAGACGCTGTACCTCTCCGCCGATTAGCCAGTTGCATAACTACGGCTTCATGCAAAAGGTGTTTTTTTACCTCTACCCCAAATATATCGGGTTTGAGTTCTAGCTCCCCAACCTTTTCTCGTTTAATATTTATTAAATCAATTACTGGCACAATTATCCCTCGTTGGCTTGCCTAGCCCTTTCCCGGGCCTCCACTTTTTTGCTCTTTCTAATTAAAAGTAACCCACCATTCGGCCCTGGCACTGCTCCTTTTAACACTAAGGTATTGTGCTCTTTTATAACCTTAATAATCTCCAGGTTCTGCACGGTTACCCGAGATCCCCCCATCCTACCCGGTAATTTTTTCCCTTTAAACACCCGCCCCGGATAGGCGGCAGAACCGATAGAGCCTGGGCCCCTAAAGGACTCATGAGTACCATGGCCACCGGGAGCCCCAGCAAAGCCATGTCGCTTCATAACCCCGGCAAACCCCCTCCCTTTAGAGGTACCCGTTACATCCACCATCGCGCCTTGACTAAATATCTCCACTCCTATGTTTTGCCCCAATGCCAACTCCTGGAAGTTTTCAGATGGTACTTCCCTAAGAAATCTCACTGGTTTTACTCCAGCCTTTTTGAGCTGCCCCTGCAAGGGTTTGGTGGTTCTTTTAGCTTTTCGAGGCAGATAGCCTATTTGGGCCGCTTCGTAGCCATCCTTTTCCGGTGTCTTTTTTTGTATCACCCAGCAAGGACCAACCTCTACTATGGTAACAGGCAATACCTCGCCATTTTTGGTAAACCACTGGGTCATACCCAGCTTCTTTCCTAACAGGCCCTTTATCATGCCTAGCTCCAATGAATTAAAGCTTGATTTCGATATCTACGCCAGCCGATAGGTCAAGCTTCATCAGTTCATCAATAGTCTCAGGGGTAGGGTCCAGGATATCAAGCAAACGCTTATGGGTTCTGATTTCAAATTGTTCTCGGGACTTCTTATCAACATGGGGTGATCTCAGCACTGTAAACCTATTCTTGGTTATGGGCAGTGGTATAGGCCCCACTACCCTAGCGCCCGTCCTTTTAGCAGTACCTACTATCTCGCCCACGGACTGATCTAGAACCCTATGGTCAAAGGCATTTAAGCGAATCCGGATCTTCTGATTAGCCATCATAGCACCAATATCTTTTATTCGATTATGTCGCTGATAACACCAGCACCTACAGTCCGGCCCCCCTCGCGGATAGCAAAGCGTAACTCTTTCTCCATGGCAATGGGGGTTATTAGTTCGATTCGTAAATTGACATTGTCACCGGGCATGACCATTTCTACCCCTTCAGGTAGTTGCACTACCCCAGTAACATCGGTCGTCCGGAAATAGAATTGGGGCCGGTAGCCAGAGAAGAATGGAGTATGTCTACCCCCTTCCTCTTTTGCCAAGATATAAGTCTCAGCTTTAAATTTAGTATGAGGGGTTATACTACCGGGTTTGGCGAGAACCTGGCCACGTTCTATATCTTCCCGTTTGACTCCCCTCAGGAGAACCCCAATATTATCCCCTGCTTGTCCTTGATCCAGTATCTTCCTGAACATCTCTACCCCGGTAGCAACGGTCTTCTCCGTCTCCTTAAAACCTACTACTTCTACCTCGTCCCCTACTTTTACTATCCCACGCTCTATCCTGCCAGTAGCTACTGTACCTCGGCCAGAAATAGTAAACACATCCTCTACCGGCATAAGGAAAGGTTTATCAATCTCTCTCACCGGGGTAGGTATATAGCTGTCTATTGCGGCCATAAGATCAAATATTGGTTTACACTTGGGACAATCATCCTTTGCACAGGCACAATTAAGGGCTGATAGGGCAGAGCCCTGGATAATCGGGATCTCATCGCCTGGGAATTGATAGTCATTCAAGAGCTCCCGCATTTCTAATTCTACCAGCTCTATTAACTCATTATCATCCACTAAATCCACCTTATTGAGGAATACTACCAGGTAAGGGACATTCACCTGTCTGGCCAAGAGTATATGCTCCCTGGTCTGGGGCATTGGGCCATCATCCGCTCCTACTACTACAATAGCACCATCCATCTGGGCTGCCCCCGTAATCATGTTCTTGATATAGTCGGCGTGACCCGGGCAATCCACATGGGCATAATGCCTATTTGCGGTCTGATATTCTATATGAGCTAAGGCAATGGTGATGCCTCTTTCTTTCTCTTCGGGGGCCTTATCAATTTCTTCAAAGGGGACATATTTGGCTGTTCCCTTCTTTTCCAAGAGTTTAGTAATGGCAGAAGTCAAGGTAGTTTTACCATGGTCAATATGACCAATGGTGCCAATATTTACATGGGGCTTAGTCCTGGCAAATTTTTCTTTAGCCATCGTAATCTTTCCCTCCTTTTAAAACATTTTGCTCATCTTGTATAAAGCTATAAATTATACCACATTTTTTTCTGCCCATTATTTAAAACCTCACTTTTTTTACCAGAGGCAACCTAAAAAACACAAAATATACCTGACCTGGCAAAGTATCCCTCTAATTATGCCACTGTTTTTTTCTTCCTATAAAGGGCATTGGTCCCCAGGATAAGCTGCTCAGCTATATGGATCGGTACTTCTCCATAGTGGGAGAATTGCATAGAAAAATTGGCCCTTCCCTGCGTAGTAGAGCGTAGGCTCGTAGCATAACCAAACATTTCTGCTAAAGGGATAACAGCATTTATCACCCGCGCCCCTGCCCTGAAATCCATACCAGTAACCTTGCCCCGGCGGCTACTAAAATCTGCCATTACCTCACCCACAAACTCCCCCGGTACCACAGCCTCTACTTGCATAATGGGTTCTAATAATAAGGGGTTAGCCTTTTTCACGGCCTCTTTCAAGGCCATAGAGGCAGCTATCTTAAAGGCTAGCTCCGAAGAATCTACTTCGTGAAAAGCGCCATCTAGCAAACTAACCTTAAGATCTACCAGGGGATATCCGGCCAAAATCCCGCTTTCTATAGCTTCTCTAACCCCTTTTTCCACTGCAGGAATATACTCCCTAGGAATGGTGCCTCCTACTATCTGATTCTCAAAAATAAAACCTTCACCCCGGCACAAAGGAGCTATTTTCAGCGAAACGCAGCCAAATTGCCCCCGACCACCAGTCTGGCGAATAAATCGCCCCTCTCCCCGGGTTTGTTGACTGATAGTTTCTTTATAAGCTACCTGGGGATTAGATATATTAGCCATGACATTAAATTCCCTAGAAACTCTCTCGGTTATAACCTCCAAATGCAGCTCCCCCATACCGGAGATAATGGTCTGACCCGAGTCTTTATCAACCTTTACCACAAAGGTTGGATCTTCCTGAGAAAGTTTATTCAATGCGAGGATGAGCTTTTCTTGATCGCTCTGGGTCTTAGGCTCTATAGCCACAGAGATTACTGGGCCCGGAAATTTAATGGCCTCGAATATTATCTGGTTCTCCTTAACACATAAGGTATCGCCCGTGAGGGTTTTTTTTAAACCAATTACCGCCGCAATATCCCCGGCCCGTACCTCGGTTGCTTCCTCCCTTTTGTTGGCATGCATATTCAAGAGTCGCCCCACCCTTTCTTTTGTCTCCCGGCTGGAGTTAAATATACTAGAACCCGCAGATAAAGTCCCAGAATATACCCTAATAAAATGGAGATGTCCAACATGAGGATCATTCATTATCTTAAAGGCCAGGGCAGAAAAAGGGCTCTCTGCATTAGCCTCCCGCTTTTCCTGTTCCTGGGTATAGGGATTGACTCCTGTTATAGCAGGGATATCCAAGGGAGAAGGCAGGTATTTAACAATGGCCTCCAGGAGGGGTTGAACACCCTTGTTTCTAAAAGAGGCCCCACAAAAAACAGGGAGTATTTTATTATTTATAGTCCCCCGCCTGATAGTCTTTTCTAGCTCGATTACGGATAGCTCCTGGCCACTCAAATATTTCTCCATCAGTTCATCATCTAGCTCGGCCACAGCCTCTAGTAGGGCCGTCCGGTATGTCTCTACCTCCGGGGAAAATTCCTTAGGAATATCTCGCTCAAAGAATTTTGCCCCCAGGCTTTCTTCTTCATATATAATGGCTTTTAACTTTAAAAGATCTATTATGCCCTGGAATTTATTTTCACTGCCCAAGGGGAGTTGCATCAGTACCGGGTAGCCCCCCAGACGCTCTTTTATCATTTTTACACAGCTAAAAAAATCTGCTCCCATCCGATCCATTTTATTTATATAAGCTATCCTAGGGATATGGTATTTTTCTGCCTGGCGCCAAACAGTTTCTGACTGCGGTTCCACACCCCCTACCGCACAAAAAATCCCTATAGCACCATCAAGCACCCGCAGTGCCCGCTCAACCTCCACGGTAAAATCCACATGCCCGGGGGTATCAATAATATTGATGCGATGACCGAGCCAAAAACAAGTAGTTGCGGCTGAAGTAATAGTTATACCTCGTTCCTGCTCTTGTTCCATCCAATCCATGACCGCAGATCCTGCGTCTACTTCGCCCATTTTATAAGACTTCCCGGTATAGTACAAAATCCTTTCAGTAGTAGTAGTCTTACCTGCATCTATATGGGCAATTATACCTATATTTCTTATTTTATCTAATGGGGCTATCTGAGTCATTTTCACCAGCGATAATGGGCAAAGGCCTTATTGGCCTCGGCCATCCTATGGGTATCATCCTTCTTCTTTATGGCAGTCCCAGTATTTTTATAGGCATCTATTAATTCAGCCGCTAGGCATTCTTGCATAGTCTTTTCGCTTCTTTTCCGAGCGGCATCAATGATCCAACGAAGACTGACGGTGATCCTCCTATCAGACCTGACTTCCACCGGAATCTGGTAAGTAGCACCCCCTACTCTCCTAGATTTTACCTCTAAAACTGGCTTAACATTTTCTATCGCTTTCTTAAAGACCTTTAAAGGGTCGTCGCCGGTCTTCTTTTCTGCGATCTCTAGAGCCCGATACAAGATTGTTTCTGCCAGGCTCTTCTTTCCCTTCTTCATTATGGCATTTATGCATTTAGCTACCAAAACATCATGATATTTCGGGTCTGGTAAAACAATCCTTTTCCCTGCTACTCGTCGCCTAGCCATACGATTGAATCCTTTTTATTGATTTATTTAGGTCTTTTAGCGCCATATTTTGACCTACTCTTCTTCCTATTTTGCACCCCCATACTATCCAGGGTACCTCTAATAACATGGTAACGTACCCCAGGTAGATCCTTAACCCGCCCACCTCTTATCAGTATAATGGCATGTTCTTGCAAATTATGCCCAATGCCTGGAATATAAGTGGTTACTTCCATCCTATTAGTTAGTCTTACCCGCGCCACTTTTCGGAGGGCAGAGTTAGGTTTTTTTGGGGTAGAAGTATAAACCCTGACACAAACTCCCCTTTTCTGTGGACACCCTTTTAATGCTGGACTACTAGTCCTACTCCTGGTTTTCTCTCTCCCTTTTCTAACTAGTTGACTAACAGTAGGCAATGGTTATCTCCTATTCTCGAACGGCTGATGTCATTAAGTCCTGCTCCACTTCTTCCTTGGAGCTTATCTCTTCTTGCGCTCTTAGGCGGATATTCTGGTAGAATCGGGCTCCAGTTCCAGCCGGGATCAAACGGCCCATAATAACATTCTCTTTAAGGCCCCTTAAGCGGTCCACTTTCCCACTCACAGCAGCTTGAGTAAGGACCCGTGTGGTTTCCTGGAACGAGGCAGCGGAAATAAAGCTATCTGTACTTAAAGAAGCCCGAGTAATACCCAACAGCAGAGGTCGGCCCTTGGCAGGATTACCACCCTCGGCTATAATTTCCTCATTCCTTCTCTTGAATAACTCCTTCTCTACCTGTTCTCCCACCAAAAAATCGGTATCTCCCGGCTCCTCAATGACTACCCGCCGGAGCATCTGACGTACAATAACCTCTATATGCTTATCATTTATACTTACACCCTGGAGGCGATAAACCTCCTGGACCTCATTTACTAAATATTTTTGTAATTCTTTTTCCCCTAAGACATTCAAGATATCATGGGGATTTACTGCTCCATCCATCAGAGGTTCTCCAGCCTTCACTTTTTCTCCTTCATGGAGGCTCACATGCTTCCCTCTGGGGATGAGGTATTCACGTTCATCCCCATTCTCGTTAGCAATAATGATTTTTCGCATACCTTTGGCGAATCCACCGAACTTTATCGTCCCGTCAATTTCTGCGATAGTAGCCTGCTCTTTGGGCTTTCTGGCTTCAAACAGCTCTGCTACCCGGGGTAAACCACCAGTAATATCCTTGGTCTTGGTAGTTTCTCGGGGGATCTTAGTAATTATATCTCCCGCATATACTATGTCTCCCTCAGAGACGGCAAGATGCGCCCCGGCAGGCAAGAGATATCGACCAATAGTTTTATTATTTTGATCTTTAATATTTACCCTGGGTTGTCTTTTTTCTTCTTGATGTTCAACAATAACCTTCTGGGAGAAGCCGGTCACCTCATCCAGTTCTTCCTTCATAGTAACCCCTTCAATAATATCCCCAAAGGCTACCTTACCACTAACTTCGGTCAAGATAAAGGTGGTATAGGGATTCCATTCTACCAATCTTTGCCCTTCGGAGACCATCTGGCCGTCTTTGGCCTTTAACCTGGCGCCATAAACGACTGGGTAACGCTCTCTTTCTCTGCCTTCTTCATCCTGGACAGCTACCCAACCATTCCGATTCATTACTACTATATCACCATCTTTATTGGTCACGGTCTTTAGATTAATATATTTGAATATGCCGGTTTTTTTAGCCTCCAGAGTAGTCTGTTCAACGGTTCGGCTGGCAGCACCACCTATATGGAAAGTCCGCATGGTCAACTGAGTCCCAGGCTCTCCGATAGACTGGGCCGCAATAACACCTACCGCCTCCCCAATTTCCACCAATTCGCCGGTAGCAAGATTTTGTCCATAGCACATACGGCAAATGCCTTCTTTAGACTCGCAGGTCAGGACCGACCGGATCTTAACCTTATCAATGGAGGTATTTTCTATCTTTTCTATGGATGTCTCATCAATCATCTCATTAGCTTTAATAATGACCTCTTCAGAAAAAGGGTCTAATATATCTTCTAGGGCAATCTTCCCCATAATCCTTTCTGATAGGGGCTCAATGATCTCGCCGCTCTCTACTAACGCAGAAGCATCAATCCCATTGGGAGTATGGCAATCTTCCTCGGTTACGATAACATCTTGGGATACATCGACCAACCTCCGGGTTAAATAGCCGGAGTTGGCGGTTTTTAAGGCAGTATCCGCCAAGCCTTTGCGTGCTCCGTGGGTAGAGATGAAGTATTGAAGTACCGTAAGCCCTTCACGGAAATTGGCAGTAATAGGGGTTTCAATGATCTCCCCTGAAGGCTTGGCCATAAGGCCCCGCATACCAGCCAATTGTCGAATCTGTTGGGCACTACCCCGGGCCCCCGCATCAGCCATAATAAATATAGGATTAAAATCCCTCTTCTCGCCCTCTAACCCTTTTACTACTGCCTCATCTTCTGCTTCTAGCTCCTTAAACATCGCGTTTGAGACCTGTTCAGTTACCTGAGCCCAGATATCAATAATCTTGTTATAACGCTCTCCATTAGTGATTAATCCATCACGGTATTGTTTCTCCACCTCTACAATATCACTCCTGGCCTTTTCTACTAAGATTTCTTTATTAGCAGGGATACGCATATTCTTCATGGAAATGGATATACCGGATTTAGTAGCATATTTAAACCCTATCTCTTTCAGTTTATCCAGAAAAATAACGGTCTCTTCCCGGCCCATTATTTTATAGCATTCTGCTACCAGTTCCGTGAGCTCTTTCTTATTCATCTGTTTGTTGACACTGGGAAAAGTTATTCCTTTCGGCAGGGTTTCGTATAACAATATCCTACCAACGGTAGTAGTAACCAATTCATTATCCACCCTCACTTTTATCTTGGCCTGCAACCCTACCTGCTGGGTATCATAAGCAATCCTTACTTCTTCAAAATTAGAGAATATCTTCCCTTCTCCCTTAGAGCCACCCCGTACCTTAGTCAGGTAATAGCAGCCCAGGATAATGTCCTGGCTAGGGACAGCAATAGGCTTGCCATTGGCAGGAGAGAGGATATTATTAGCAGAGGACATAAGCACTTTAGCCTCTAGCTGGGCATCAGTAGAAAGGGGTATATGAACTGCCATCTGATCGCCATCAAAGTCGGCATTAAAAGCCGTACAAACTAATGGATGGATCCTGATGGCCTTGCCTTCGATCAAGACCGGTTCAAAGGCCTGGATCCCGAGGCGATGTAAAGTGGGGGCACGGTTTAGCAAGACGTAATGGTCCTTTATTACTTCATCTAACACATCCCATACCTCGGGTCTCTCTTTCTCTACCATCTTCTTTGCCCCTTTGATAGTAGTAACATAACCCTTCTCTTCCAGTTTATGGTAAATGAAGGGTTTAAATAGCTCTATGGCCATTTTCTTGGGTAAACCGCATTGGTTTAATTTCAATTCTGGGCCTACTACAATTACCGAACGGCCCGAATAATCCACCCTTTTGCCCAGTAGGTTTTGCCTGAATCTACCTTGCTTTCCTTTGAGCATGTCGCTAAGGGATTTTAGGGGACGCTTATTAGCTCCTCGTATGATCCGCCCGCGGCGGCCATTATCAAAAAGGGCATCTACTGCCTCTTGCAGCATCCTCTTTTCGTTACGAATAATTATCTCTGGTGCCTTAAGCTCTTGGAGTTTCTGTAGGCGATTATTTCGATTAATAACCCGCCGATACAAATCATTCAAGTCAGAAGTAGCAAAGCGACCTCCCCCATCTAATGGGACTAAGGGCCGCAGTTCTGGCGGGATAACCGGTATCACCTCTAAAATCATCCATTCTGGCCTGTTACCTGATTTACGAAAGGCCTCCACGATTTTAAGCCTCTTTATAAGCTTCTTTTTCCGCTGGATAGAAGTAGCCCCTTGTATCCCGGCCTTTAACTCCTCGGCTAATTTATCTAGATTGAAAGATGCTAAAAGCTGCCTTATCGCCTCGGCACCCATCCCGGCCTTAAACTTATCACCAAATCTATTTAGCAAATCCCGATATCTTTCTTCTGTCAAGAGCTCGCATGGCTTCAATGGAGTATCCCCTGGAGCTATAACCACATAGTTTTCAAAATATAACACCCTCTCTAGCTCTTTGAGAGACATATCCAGGAGATTGCCTATCCTGCTGGGAATCCCTTTAAAAAACCATACATGCGATACCGGGCTAACCAGTTCGATATGGCCTAACCTTTCCCTCCTTACCTTGGACTGAATAACCTCAACACCGCATTTTTCACAGACGAGTCCCCGGTGTTTCATCCTTTTATATTTGCCACAAAGACACTCCCAGTCCTTCACAGGACCAAAGATCTTAGCGCAAAATAGTCCATCCCTTTCCGGCTTAAAACTCCGATAATTGATCGTTTCAGGCTTTTTTACTTCACCTGATGACCATGATCTAATCTTTGTAGGAGAGGCTATCCTGATCCGTATAGCATCAAACCGTAGAGAATCTTTTGGTTTTTCAAATAGATTAAAAATACCTTCCAAAGATATCCCCCCTTTTTAAAAGGTAAAGATTAAAGCGAAAATCGCAAAACTAAGGGATTATTCCTTAGTTTTACATTTTACGTCTTGCACTTTTAGCTTCCTTTATTCCTCCTGCAGCAATTCTACATCCAAGGCCAAGCTCTGAAGCTCTTTGATTAATACATTAAAAGATTCCGGTAGGCCAGGAACGGCGGTATTTTCACCTTTTACAATGGCTTCATACATCCTGTTTCTTCCTGATATATCATCAGATTTTATCGTAAGCACCTCTTGTAAACTATTAGCGGCCCCGTAAGCTTCGAACGCCCAAACCTCCATCTCACCTAAGCGCTGACCACCAAATTGGGCCTTCCCGCTCAAGGGCTGCTGGGTAATCAAAGAGTATGGGCCGGTGGATCTAGCATGGATTTTGTCATCCACTAAATGGTGAAGTTTCATCATGTAAATATAACCTGCTAATACCTTCTGATCGAAGGGCTCACCCGTCTTACCGTCACAAAGGACCGTCTCACCAGTAATAGGTAATCCTGCCTTAGTTAACAAATCTTTGAAATCTTCTTTCCGTGCCCCATCAAATACTGGCGAGGCTACCAGCATATTTAGGGTCTTGGCAGCCCAGCCTAAATTAGTCTCCAATAGCTGACCCACATTCATACGGGAAGGAACCCCCAGGGGATTCAAGATCAATTCCACTGGTGTGCCATCAGGCAGGTAAGGCATATCCTCTTCCGGGACAATCTTAGAAATTACCCCCTTATTACCATGTCTCCCTGCCATCTTGTCCCCCACGGAGAGTTTCCTCTTCATAGCTACATATACTTTCACTAATTTAATTACTCCCGGTGGTAAGTCATCACCTTTTCTCACTTTAGATACTCTATCATTGAAGATAGTCTCGATAATATGAATTTGATCTTTAGCCCACCCATTAAGCTGGTCAATCTTCCCTTTAATAACCTTTTTTTCATCCCCTTCTAGTTTAATCTGTGATAGCTCTGGTCCAGATAGTTTTTCCAGGATTCCCTTAGTGAGTTTAGTTTTTTTAGGCACAATCACCTTTGCCCCCTCTTTTATATCACTAAGGGTCACCTTACCCAATAATAATTGACGTATTTTCTTGTCTTGCTCTTGCTGGACAAGATTGATTTCATTATGATAGTCTTTCTCTATCCAGGCGATTTCTTGCTCTTCTAGGGATAAGGCTCGTAGGTCCTTCTCTATACCCCGCCGGGAAAATACTTTGACATCTATTACTACCCCTTCTATTCCCGGCGGAACTACTAAGGAAGTATCTTTAAACTCTCCCGCCTTTTCTCCAAAAATAGCCTTTAATAGTTTCTCTTCCGGACTTAATTGGGTCTCCCCTTTAGGGGTTACTTTCCCTACAAGGATATCACCTGGTTTGACTCTTGCACCACTCCGGATAATGCCACTTTCATCGAGGTTTTTGAGGGCTTCTTCGCTTACATTAGGGATATCTTTAGTGATCTCCTCTTTACCCTGCTTGGTGTCTCTCGCTTCTATTTCTAACTCCTCAATATGGATAGAGGTAAAGAGGTCCTCTTTGACTATTTTTTCACTAACTATTACTGCATCCTCAAAATTGTATCCCTCCCATGCCATAAAGGCTACCAGAACATTTCTCCCTAAGGCCAACTCCCCTCCTTTTGTAGCTGGGCCATCAGCAATAATATCACCCTTCTCTATCCGCTCTCCTTCCTGGGGCAAGGATTTTTGATTTATGCAAGTATTCTGGTTAGAGCGTTGGTATTTTGTCAGGTAATAAGGTTCTATTCTGGAAATAGAAGCCTCTTTTCCTTCATCGGTCTTTACTACAATCTTACTGGCATCAACAGAGATTACGGTCCCAGAAGATTTCGCCACTACTACTGCCCCTGAGTCGCGGGCAGCAATATATTCCATTCCCGTACCTACTAAAGGGGCTTCAGTAGCCAGCAATGGAACCGCCTGGCGTTGCATATTGGATCCCATCAGAGCCCGGTTCGCATCATCATTCTCCAGGAAAGGGATCAAAGCGGCTGCAATACTCACCAGTTGTTTAGGAGATACATCCATATAATCTACTTTGTCTGGCGAAACTATAACGAATTCGTTGCCGCTCCTGGCCGAGACAAGGTCGGAGGTAAAATATCCTTTATCTTTAACCGGGGCATTAGCTTGTGCAATAACATATTTATCTTCTTCCCAGGCAGAAAGATACTCTACTTTATCCGTCACCCTACCTTTTTCCACTCTCCGATAGGGTGTTTCAATAAAGCCATATTCATTAACGCAGGCATAGGTACTCAAAGAAGCTATTAGGCCAATATTTGGTCCCTCAGGGGTTTCTATGGGGCAGATTCTACCATAATGGGTGGGATGCACATCCCTCACCTCAAAACCAGCCCTCTCTCTAGTTAACCCCCCTGGCCCCAAGGCACTGAGGCGTCGTTTGTGGGTTAGTTCTGAGAGGGGATTAGTCTGATCCATAAACTGGGAGAGCTGACTACTACCAAAAAATTCTCTTATAGCAGCTATGACTGGTTTAGCATTTATCAGGTCATGGGGCATAGCTCCTTCTAGCTCTTGTATACTCATTCTTTCTCTAGTAGCGCGCTCCATCCTGACGATGCCAATCCGGAACTGATTCTCTACTAGCTCCCCTACCGAGCGGACCCGGCGATTACCCAGATGGTCTATATCATCTACCGAACCTATGCCATGGCGGAGTTCGATAAGGCATTTGATTATTCCTATCATGTCGTCAGTAGTCAAAGTCCGTTGGTCTAAAGGGAGGTTCAGGTTAAGCTTACTATTGAGTTTTACCCTGCCAATCCTCGATAAATCATACCTTTTGGGGTTAAAAAATATGTTGTTAAAGAGATTGACCGCTGTCTCTTTATTAGGTGGGTCTCCTGGCCTCAGTCTTTTATATATCTCTAATAAGGCTTCTTGGGGGGTGTTTATTTTATCCATAGCCAGAGTATCTCTAATAGTAGAGTCATAGCGGAAGTTATCCATGTATAAGATTTTGAAGCCTCTCACAGCACAATCTTGGACTTTCTGTAATAATTCCTCGGTAAGAGGTTGATTAACTTTTAAGAGAAGTTCCCCGGTCTCTTCATCTATAATATCTTGGGCGCTGATCTTTCCAATTAACTCATCAACCGGTACCGTTATCAGATCTATGCCCAGCGCCTTCATCCTACGCAAAGCCCCTTTGGATATCCGTCTATCGGCCTTAGTGATAACTTCTCTCGTTTCAGGGTCTGCGATATCCTCACCAATTTTTTGGCCGAGTAAGAAATCGCTAACTCTCTTGTAAAACACCCCTTTTTTGGGGTTATAGAAGACTTCCTCTGTTTTATAAAAGAGGTTTAATAACTCTTCAGTAGTAAGCCCTAATGCCCGCAGGAGGATAGTCGCTGGAAGCTTTCTCCGCCGATCCAGCCTGACGTGAAGCAAATCTCGGCTATCAAATTCAAAATCTATCCAAGAACCCCGGTAGGGAATTATCCGGGCAGAATAAAGGGGTTTCCCACTAGCACGGGTTTTTCCTTTGTCATAGGCAAAGATAACCCCCGGTGCCCGATGCAGTTGGCTAACTACTACCCGCTCCGTACCATTAACGATGAAGGTGCCCCTTTCAGTCATTAAGGGGATCTCACCAAGATAGACTTTTTGTTGTTTAACATCTATCGGGGTTAATGCTCCGGTTTCTTCGTCCTTTTCATTCAGTACTAAACGTACCATAATACGCAATGGTTCTGCATAAGTCATACTCCGCTGCCGGCATTCATTGGTATCGTATTTAGGTTTATGTACCACCGTTTGATTACAGCGGGAGCAGACAACCCGAGGGCTGCCCAATTCTTTATATTCACCGCATTGACACTCCCAACTGCCGATCTCGTAGCCGACATATTCCAGAAAATTGGTTTCCCTAAAATCGCTTATAGGAAAGGTACTTCTAAATACTGACTCCAGCCCAATATCGTCTCTTTCTTCAGGATTTTTGTCTAATTGCAAAAACCGACCATAGGACTCTTGTTGGATCTCAATCAGATTTGGCAAATCAATAATATCAGGAATACGGCCAAAGCTCTTTCTTTGCATTCTTCCATTATTAAAAATAAGTCTTTCTGGAGACATAATTTTTCTCATCTCCTTATTAAATTTATTTAATCTCTATTTCTGCCCCGGCCTCTAGTAGCCGTTTCTTAATATCTTCGGCCTCCTCTTTGGCTATCCCTTCTTTCACTGGTTTGGGGGCTTCATCCACCAGGGCCTTAGCTTCTTTCAAGCCCAGATTAGTTATTTCCCGGACAACTTTTATTACCTGGATTTTCTTATCCCCTGCACCCTTCAATATTACAGAAAAGTCGGTTTTTTCTTCCTCTTCTGCTTTCTCGGCTGGCCCTGCAGCGGTTGGCGCTACCGCTACCATGGGAGCAGATGTCACTCCAAAGCGGTCTTCTAATTCCTTGATAAATTTAGATAATTCCAGTACCGTCATATTCTCAATAAAACTTACCACATCCTCTTTAGTAATCTCGGGCATATCTCCCTCCGATAATTAGATAATTTAGGTTGTTTCTCTACTTTCCTGTCCCTTCTTTTCTCCTAAGGCATTTAACACCCCTAATAAATTGACTATAAGGGCATGGAGAATCTGGACAAAGTTAGCAAGAGGAGCTTTTAAACTCCTTAGCATCTGGCTCAACAATATCTCCTCTGGTGGTAGTTCTGCTAGGAGCTTGACCTCTATTGGGTCTAAAGCCTTGCCCTCTAAAATACCCCCTTTAATAACCAGATTGGGTTCCTTTTGGGTCAAGGCTGAAAGGATCTTCGCTGGGATAAGCGCATCTTGGTAACTAAAGGCAATCGAAGTAGGGCCTCGAAATAAGGGTGTTATAGTCTCAAACTGAGTTCCACGAGAAGCTATACGGGCAAGGGTATTTTTCACTACCATATATTCTATGGCCGCACCTCGGAGCTGCTTACGTAAGTCGTTAATCTTCTGGACATTTAACCCTTTAAAATCTATAAGAACAGCAGCTTTTGTCTGATTAAATTTATCCTGTAAGGCTTCTACTGTATCGATCTTGCCTTTATCTACCAATTCCCTTTTCTCACCTCCTTAAATTGACTTTTAACAAAATCAATAAACCTCGTGCGGCAGACAAGTTCTGCAACTACCTACTGTGAAGGGCTAAGAAAGCATAGAGGTTACCTCTGCTATATTGACCTTTATACCTGGCCCCATAGTAGAAGATAAGGTTAAACCCCGGAAATATTGACCCTTACTGGAGGCTGGTTTCAATTTTGCCAATGCCTCTATGAGGGCAATCGCATTCTCTTTCAGTCCTTCTATATCAAAGCTAACTTTGCCGATAGGAGTATGTATAATCCCTGCCTTATCCACCCGAAAATCAACCCTCCCTGCCTTCAAATCAGTGATAGCCTTCGCTAAATCAAAGGTTACGGTACCAGTTTTTGGGTTTGGCATGAGACCCCTGGGCCCTAAAATCTTCCCTAATTTGCTTACGGAACTCATCACATCGGGAGTAGCAACAGCTTTGTCGAAATCTAACCAGCCACCCACTATCTTTTCTATCAAATCATCCGAACCGACAAAATCCGCCCCAGCACTCAGGGCCTCTTTTTCTTTCTCACCTTTAGCAAATACCAAAACCTTGACTTTACGACCCAACCCTTTCGGTAAAACTACACTGCCACGGACTATTTGATCGGCGTGCTTGGGATTTACCCCTAGCTTTATTGCTACCTCTACTGTTTCATCAAATTTGGCATAGGCGGTCTCTTTCACTAGTTGGAGGGCTTCGTCCAAAGCGAATCCATTCTGCTTATCCAGTTTAGCGACAGCTTCTTGATATTTCTTCCCACTCTTTGCCACAAGACCTCCTTCTAGTCAGAAACTATCTCTATCCCCATACTCCTAGCCGTACCTTCAATAGTCTTAGTTGCCCCTTCTAAATCTTTAGCATTGAGGTCTGCCATCTTTTGCAATGCGATTTCTCGGACCTGGCTCTTAGTGACTTTACCCACTTTTTCTTTTTTTGGATTAGAAGACCCCTTCGCTATGGCAGCAGCTTGTTTTAAGAATACAGCAGCGGGTGAAGATTTAGTTATGAAAGTAAAGGTTCTGTCAGAGTAAATAGTAACTACTACAGGTATTATTATTCCTTCCTTATCTTTGGTCTGGGCATTAAAATTCTTACAAAATTCCATTATATTAACCCCATGTTGTCCCAATGCCGGTCCAACTGGAGGAGCAGGGTTGGCTTGTCCTCCCGGTACTTGAAGCTTAACCATTGTCATTACTTCTTTTTTAGCCATTTTAGAGCCTCTACTTAAAGCCTTTCTACCTGGGTAAACTCAACTTCTAAAGGAGTACCCCTACCGAAGATGGATACCATTACCTTCATCTTACCCCTCTCTTGATTCACCTCATCTACTACCCCAGTAAAATTTGCGAAAGGCCCTTGTACAACCCTCACTACCTCTCCTTTCTCAAACTCTACCTTAGGCCTTAGCCTAGTAGCTCTGCCTTCTATTTGCTGTAATAGTCGCTCTACCTCTTCATCCATGAGGGGGGTAGGGTCTTTAAGTCCCCCCAAAAAACCTGTTACCTTAGGAGTGTTTTTGATCACATACCAAACATCATCATTCATCTCCATCTGAATAATGACGTAGCCAGGGAAAAACTTTCTTGGGGAAATCTTCTTCTTCCCTTTTTTTACTTCCACTACTTCTTCAATAGGAACCAATATCTGAGAAACAAATTCCTCTAACCCAGCATTCTTTACCCTCTCCTGAAGACCAGCTTTCACTTGGGTTTCAAAACCAGAATAAGTGTGAATAACATACCATTTTTTCGCCATGTTTTCTGCAAATCACCTTTACTGGCCTAACCTCAATAACCCTCCAATTATTTTTGAAAGGCCCAGATCAATCAGCCCTAAGAATATAGCTATAAAGAAAACAGTAATTAAGACCACCGAGGTAGAGTTGATAGTATCTTTCCTTGTGGGCCAGGATACTTTCTTCATCTCGGTTCTTACATCTCTCAAAAATTGCTGAGATTCTTTCCACATAATATTACAATGAAGAATGAGGAGTAAGCCGTGAGCAGGCCAGGAGGGATTTGAACCCCCACCCCCCGGATTTGGAGTCCGGTGCTCTAGCCGTTCGAGCTACTGGCCTCTACATCTCTACTATTCTCCCACCTGATTATTCTACTCTCCCTTATTTCGTTTCTCGATGGGGAGTGTGCCTCCGGCAAAAAGGACAATATTTCTTTAATTCTAATCGCTCAGGGGTCTTCTTTCGGTTCTTAGTAGAGGTATAATTTCTCTCCTTACATTCGGTACAGGCTAAAGTTATTATCTCTCTCATACAACCAACTCTATCCTTTATAGAGCCCACGACCGGGATTGAACCGGTGGCCTCTTCCTTACCAAGGAAGTGCTCCACCCCTGAGCTACGTGGGCTTCTCTATTAAAAGACATTTTAGACCCTACGAACCAATAGTAAACATTAGATTTAGCTATGGTAAGTAAGGTGTTCCTCCAGGCAAAAAACTACCCGATTGCTGAAAAATCGAAAGAAAATGGAATCTAGAAGACGATATCTCTAGAGCGGGAAACGGGGTTCGAACCCGCGACCCTCAGCTTGGAAGGCTGATGCTCTACCAACTGAGCTATTCCCGCTTTGCTGGAGCTATGCAATAATAAGGACCATCTCCTTTACCGAGGTCTTTTATCTTTATATGATCCTATGTAGCCCCTTTATTTGGTAACATTACTCTTTAATAATATTGCCCCATCTAGTGGGGAGGGGAGGATTCGAACCTCCGAAGGCTAGCGCCGACAGATTTACAGTCTGTTCCCTTTGGCCACTCGGGAACCTCCCCTTTTTCACACTTAGTTCCCGTTGAGATATAAAATAATAAATTCTTCCTCTTTTCGCCAACCTGGAGCTGGCGAAGGGATTTGAACCCCTGACCGACTGATTACAAATCAGTTGCTCTACCCCTGAGCTACGCCAGCTTATCCCTAAGGGTAAAGTTTTATATAATAGCTAAATAAATTTCATTTGTCAACCGGAATTTATCCAAAAGTATCTCTTTTCCAAACTTCACCACAGAAAACTCTTCTTGTCTCCCATTTACCTGTCTAGTAGACCGATTGTTAATTAATGTTGCCGTGTTGTCATTTCGAGCGAAGCGAGAAATCTTTTTAAAACCAAAGGGTTATTAATATCCCTCCTTTCGGTCGAGATGCCATGCTATTTAAGAAACGCTCTACTAGTAGAGCCCCTTAACGGATGAGAGGTTGCACAAATTTTTTCATGAATCCTCTAAATCCTCTGAGCAATTGACAGGGGTTAAATAGCGCAGCAACTTAACCGGTGCTCATTTAGGGTAAGAACACATCTTGATATTATAGTAGGGTTTGCTAATTTACCTCTATAATGTTGGGATCTTTTTTTATTCTGATACGGGTCCCTTTGGGGGTGTCCTCGAGGAGCAAACCTTTTTCTTTCAACTCTGCTCTAATTTTATCGGCCTTGTTCCAATCATTATTCTTTCTGGCCTTTTCCCTTTCCTTCACCTGGGATTTTAACCACTCGGGGTCTAAACGCTCCTTAAGACCACAAATATCATTATTTTCCACGGCTGCTATAAAGGCACTCAGGTCTTCATAAGCCTCAGTTTCTACTAGAAGAAAATAGTTTTCCGGTTTTTCTTGCAATATACCTAAAACCTGAGCTGTATCTAGCAATCCTTCTCTAGCCCTGTGCAGTAGGAACAAAAGTTTCTCTCCCGGTTCTTTTTCCGGGCCTAATTTTTCCAAGTGGCTATTTATCATTTTACTAATCTGGATGATATAGCCCAGGGCTTGAGCGGTGTTAAAGTCGTTATCCATAGCCTTAAGGAATCTATCTTTCAGCCCAAAAATAGCATGATAAATACGAGCTTCTTCACCGCTAAAATCCTCTTCCTTAAAGCCTCTGCCTGGCTTCTTCTCGGCAGTCCATTCCTGGATATTTTTTAGGCTAAGGTACAGATTGCTCATAATTTTTTTGCTCTCAGCTAGATGGCCCAGCGTGAAATCTATAGGACTGCGGTAATGCCTGGATAAAAGGAAACAGCGGATTATCTCGGCATGGTACTGGTTTAAAAGTTGTTTTATAGTGAGGATATTACCGAGCGACTTGGACATCTTTTCTTGATTTATATTTATGAAGCCATTATGGAGCCAATAATTAACAAAGGGCTTTCCGGTAGCAGCCTCTGACTGGGCAATCTCATTCTCGTGGTGAGGGAAGATCAAATCCATACCACCGCCATGGAGATCAAAGTTTTCTCCTAAATATTTCATGCTCATAACAGAGCACTCTATATGCCAACCCGGTCTACCCTTCCCCCAAGGACTATCCCAGGCAGGCTCGTCCGGTTTGCTGGCCTTCCAAAGGGCGAAATCCATAGGATTTTCTTTTCTCTCATCTACCTCTATCCGGGCTCCTGCCATCAGCTCAGTAATATTCTTTCCTGATAACTTGCCATAAACAGAGAATTTACTAACCGAATAAAAGACATTGCCCTCTACTTCATAGGCATAGCCCTTGGCTACCAGTTTTCCTATTATTTCAATGATTTCAGGGATATGATGAGTAACCCGGGGCTCAACCTGGGGTTTAAGGGTCTTCAGGGCTTGCATATCGCTATTAAACTCATCAATATATCGCTCAGCAACCTCTTGATAACTCAATCCTTCCTTTTGCGCCCGGGCAATGATCTTGTCATCCACATCGGTATAATTTCTCACATACTTAACTTCATATCCTTTATATCTCAAGTAACGATAGATAGCATCAAAGACTACCATAGCCCGGGCATGGCCTATATGGCAAAGGTCATAAACCGTTACCCCGCAGACATACATCCCTACTTGATTATCTTTAATAGGTTTAAATAGTTCCTTATGTCTGGTTAAGGTATTATAGAGATTGAGAGGCATTTTTTCTCATCAGGATAACCACAGCATAGGCGGCTATCCCTTCTCCATGGCCGATAGGACCTAGACCTTCAGGGGTTTTAGCTTTTATATTCGCTCTGTCCAGGGCTAGCTCCATGATAGGCGCCAGGGTTTGCTTCATAGCCTCAAAATAGGGACTTATTTGGGGTTTCTGAGCCACTATGGTTGAATCTAAATTACCTACCACGAATCCCTTCTCCTTTACCCATCTAATTACCTTTTCTAAAAGTTTTAAACTGGATATATCCTTATATTCTGGTGAGGTAGGGGGAAAGTGTAAACCTATATCTCCCTGACCAATGGCCCCTAGTAGTGCATCGCAGATAGCATGCACCAAAACATCGGCATCGGAATGGCCAGCAAGTCCTTTCTGGAAAGGGATTTCGATACCGCCTAAAATTAACTTCCTCCCCGCTTCCAAGGGATGGATATCATAACCATAACCTATCCGAAACAATGCGCACTCTTCCTCTCGCCGAAGCGTAAAGCGTAGAGTATAGGGCTTAAAGCTGAGGTAATTTATTCCTTAGTTTGAGACTTTGCGCTTTAAGCTTTATGTTCTCTGTAGCGTGCAAGGGTTGCCAAGAGGGCTTCTCCTATTACCAGATCAGGGGGAGAAGTAATTTTTATGTTATAAGGAAATCCTTTGACCACTTTGACGGGGTAACCGGTCCTCTCTACTAAGGAAGCCTCATCAGTAGCATAATACCCTTCCTCCCTGGCCTTTTCCAATGCCTCTTTTAATATCTGGTAATTAAAGGCTTGGGGAGTATGGATCTGCCACAGGAAATGGCGGGGCAAAGTCTGTTGAACAGTTCCTTGAGTATCTACTTGCTTTATAGTATCAAAACAAGGAATTCCACTTACACAAGCCCCATGCTCTTCAGATCCCTTTATTACTTCTTCTAATAAGCGGGTATCTATGAAGGGCCTTACCCCGTCATGGATCAAGACGATATCAGCTCCTTTTTTAATACTAATGAAACCGAGATAGACAGAGTCTTGTCTCTCCTCTCCCCCTTTTACCACCTCAACCACTTTATCTAATTGGTATCTAAACACTATCTCCTGTTGGCAATATTCAATTTTGCTAGCCGGGACTATCAGATAAATATCCTTAATAAGAGGGCAGGCCTGGAGTTTTAGCAGGGTATGGGCCAACAGTGGCTTATCACCCAGCGTGAGGAACTGCTTATATTCTGTCCCCCCCATTCTCTTACTTATACCAGCCGCCGGCACTAGTGCTGTAGCCCCTGGCATTATATCGCCTCTCCTGCTTTTGGATTGGAAGGGATTTTCAAGAATATCGGCCTTCCTCACTTCTATCGGCTTCATCTTTTAGTCGAGCAAAAATCATGCGACCAGCCGTTGTTTGTAACACACTGGTTACTGAAACCTCAATATTTTTTCCTATATATCTCCTGGCATTATCAATAACAACCATAGTACCGTCATCCAAATAGGCCACCCCTTGACCATATTCTTTACCTTCTTTTAAGACAAAGACATTCATCACCTCCCCAGGCAAGACTACGGGTTTAACGGCATTAGCCAGTTGGTTAATATTTAACACTGGTACTCCTTGTAGTTCAGCGATTTTGTTTAGGTTAAAATCATTCGTTAATATCTTACCCCCCATCACCTTTCCTAATGCCACCAGCTTAGCATCAACCTCTTTAATCCGAGAAAAATCCTGGTCTATTATCTGAACATTTATGTCCACATTTTTCTGTATCTTGTGAAGGATATCCAACCCCCTCCGACCCCTATTTCGCCGCAAGGTATCCGACGAATCGGCAATATGCTGCAACTCTTTTAAAACAAATTGGGGGACAACTAATTCTCCTTCTATAAACCCCGTCTCACAAATATCCGCTATCCGCCCATCAATTATAACACTGGTATCCAGTATCTTGACATTATTGTTGGATGGGCCTTTTTGAAGATTGTTAGCGTAGCCTTCGATGGCTAACTCTTTCCCTTTCTTCATTCCCACAATTGCACCCATATACCCCAAAAATATGGTGAGTAAAACCTTGGTTATACTAGAAATAGGAGAATTCTTTGCTGCTAAAAACAAAGAATAGGTTAGCAAGTTGGCAAGTATAAGACCCAATACTAATCCTCCACCTCCATAAAGGATGCTTCCGAGCGGAACTTTTTCTAAACCCCTTTCTAAATATATCATGAGGCCCGCCACTACAGCTCCTATTACGGCTCCCCACAACCCTAAAGTCATATCGCCCGTCTGGGACAGTAACAGATAATAACCCACTCCCGAAGTAAAGATAACAAGTAATCCACCGCGTACATATGTTCTTATTTTCATCCATTTTCACCTCCTTATTCCATCATTACATTATCGCCATCACCTCGCTTATAACTTCTATAAAGTTTCTTTTATCTGGTTTAAGGCATTATCTACGCTCTTACTCATAAGCTAATATATATAAAAGGTATCGTCAAGGCAAGGAGTGTCGCCTCCAGGCACGCTTGACAAAGGTAGTGGCATTTGTTAATTATAATTTCATAAATTTATTGCATAGGAATTTTCATTTTAATAATGCGGTTTTATGGTAGTCGCAGGCTTTAGCCGGCGTTAATTTAAAAGGATATGATGACAAGTGATTATTGGCGTTCCTAAAGAGATCAAAGAACACGAATATAGGGTAGCCATTGTTCCCGCTGGGGTAAGGGCTTTACTACAAGCAGGACATAAAGTCTATATAGAAAGTGAGGCAGGAAAAGGTAGTGGTATCCCTGATACAGAATTTCAAAAGGCTGGGGCAACTATCCTGTCAAGCAAAGAGGAAATTTTCTCTCAAGCTGAATTAATAATTAAGGTTAAAGAACCTCTTCCAGAAGAATACCCCCTCCTAAAAAAGAATCAGATTATATATGCCTTCCTTCATTTAGCTGCCTCTCTTGAATTAACCAAGGCCCTGATCGAGAGAGAGGTAATAGCTATAGCCTATGAGACGGTCCAGTTAGATGATGGGTTTTTGCCCTTACTAACTCCTATGAGTGAAATAGCGGGGCGGTTATCAGTACAGAAAGGGGCCAGGTATTTAGAAAAAGAAGAGGGAGGTAGAGGAGTATTACTGGGTGGAGTACCAGGTGTCGAACCGGGCAAAGTGCTAATAATAGGTGGTGGGGTGGTAGGGACTAACGCCGCCAAGATTGCTATAGGACACGGGGCAGATACCACCCTTTTAGAGCTCGACTTAGAAAGGATGGCTTATTTGGATGATCTGTTCGGTAACCGGATAAAAACCCTTATGTCTAACCATGACAACCTTATTGCCCACCTGGGAGAAGCAGACTTAATTATCGGGGCAGTTTTAATACCCGGGGCTAAAGCACCTCAGCTAATCACTCGAGAGATGCTTTTTTTGATGAGGAAGGGATCAGTCTTTGTGGATGTAGCTATTGACCAGGGAGGATGTGCGGAAAGTTCCAGGCCCACTTCCTTTAAAAACCCGGTCTATACTTGTGAAGGTATTATACATTATTGCGTGACCAATATGCCCAGTGCGGTAGCCCGCACTTCTACCTATGCCTTAACCAATGCAACTCTACCCTATGCTCTTCAGATCGCTAATAAAGGAGTAAAAAAGGCCCTAGCAGAGAATCAGGTACTGGTTAGAGGGCTTAATGTAATGGGGGGGAAAGTTACCCATCAAGCCATTGCCCAGGACTTAGGTTATAAATATTATCCCCCTTCGTCAGTCCTAACCTAAGCCACACTCCCGTGGATCCCCCTGAAGTTTTTCTATGGCATGAGGAAGGGCGGGCAGGATGGGGACTAAGGTTTCCCGCACAGCTTTAGGGCTTCCCGGCAAGTTAATAATAAGAGTCTTTTTCCTGATGCCTGCCACGGCCCGGGATAACATAGCATGAGGGGTTATCTTCAGGCTCTCTAAGCGCATAGCTTCGGCAATACCAGGAACCTCTTTATCAACAACAGCTCGGGTGGCCTCTGGCGTCACATCTCTCGGGCTCAAACCCGTCCCACCAGTAGTCAGGATAAGGTCTACTCTTTCTTCATCAGCCAGATTTTTGATAGTAGAGGAGATTAGTTCCTTTTCATCGGGCAAAACCTGATAATAGACTAACTCAAAGGGAGATGGTTGAATTATCTCCTTTATGGCCTCGCCACTAATATCTTCCCGTTCCCCCTGGTACCCTTTGTCGCTTATAGTAAGCAGTGCCAGCCTTATCATATCCAAATCATATGGTACGTCATTGGTCACTGGTCATTAGTCACCAGTTTAAAGCCTTATAGCCCGCATTGGCCAATGACTGATAACGTTAGTTATAATTAGTGGCAGGTGCTGCAACTGGTAGCAGTGCAGCCACCACAGCCACTACTGCCGATAGAGCTGGAGAAGGCAGTACCACTCTTGATAGCAAAAGTAGAAAATTTCTTCTCTACCTCCATAGTTTCACAGTCTGGACAGGTAATCCGGGAATTGGTACCCATAACCAGCTTCTCAAAGTCTTTATCACACTTGAAACAATGATATTCAAAGATAGGCATGGAATACGCCTCCTTTTAAAACTATTTAGGTACCTTTTTCCAATCAGCCAGGAACCGCTCTATCCCGATATCGGTTAGGGGATGTTTTACGATCTGTTCAATAACCTTGAAGGGGATAGTAGCAATATGGGCACCCATAAGGGCTGCTTCTACTACATGGAGGGGGTGACGGACACTGGCCACTATCACTTCAGTAGGGAAATCGTAATTACTATAGATAGCAATAATCTTCTCCACCACCTCCATGCCTACATGGCTGATATCATCTAGCCTCCCTACAAAAGGGCTAATATAGCTGGCTCCGGCTTTAGCAGCCACCAGGGCTTGGGTAGGAGAAAATGCCAAAGTCATATTGGTTGCTATATTATCTTGCTTCAGCCGCTTGGTAGCCTTTAGACCTTCTATAGTCATAGGTACTTTTATCACAACATTTCGACTGATCTCGGCTAGGGCCCGGGCCTCCTTAACTATCCCCTCGACCTCCATACTTATTGCTTCTACACTGATAGGGCCATCAACAATAGAACAAATCTCCTGTACCAGTTCCTGGAACTCCCGACCCTCTTTGGCTATTAAGCTAGGATTAGTAGTTACCCCATCAATAACGCCCCAGCTATAAGCCTCTCTTATTTCATTAACATTAGCTGTATCAATAAAGAATTTCATAATCCCCTCCTCGTAAGATTTGAAGAACTCAGGAAGACACTTCTTCTTTTTTAATTTTATAGCCTCCCTCAACAAAATTCAACTGAATTATACCTGGAACTCACCCAAAATTGTAATCTGAGCCTGTTCAATAATCCTGATTCATAACCGCAAAGACGCGGAGAACGCAAAGATATGCATGTCGTAAGGAGTGAGCAGTAAGTAGTTAACTCCTCACTCCTTACTGAACTTGGCGCTCTTTGCGCCTTTGCGGTGCATAATTTTGGTAATTGCTTAATTTAACTTTGCCAGATTAAAGTATCTACGTTAAAATAGACTCCCAAAGACGTCACCTGGGCAGAAGTTTCAGAGAACATTAGAGAAGATAGGAGGATATGAGGAATGTCTAAGGAGATATTGGATACTCTGATAACACCAAGTGATACAAAGATCATATTTTTTATTATTGACGGTTTAGGTGGGCTACCTATGGAAGGCAGGGGGGGGAGTGAGCTGGAAGTGGCTAACTTACCTAATCTGGATCAGTTAGCTGCCCAATCAGCTTGTGGCCTACTAGAGCCGGTTGGGGCTGGTATTAGCCCAGGGAGTGGCCCAGCTCACCTGGCCCTTTTCGGCTACGATCCCATTAAATATTCCATTGGCCGCGGGGTCCTTTCTGCGCTTGGGATAGATTTTGAACTGAAGCCAGGTGATGTGGCTGCAAGGGCAAATTTTGCTACTATGGATAGAGAAGGAAGGGTAATTGATCGCAGGGCGGGTAGGATCAGCGACACCACTAATCAGCAGCTCTGTCAGCGGTTAAAAAAAGAGGTTTTTTTAGGGCCTGATATCCAATGGTTTTTTGAGCCCGAGAAGGAGCACCGAGCAGCCTTTGTGTTGCGTGGGGAGGGGCTATCCAGCGAGATTAGCGATACTGATCCGCAAAAGACCCCTTTTCCTCCTAAAGAGCCTAAGGCCCTGGAGTCCAACGCAGATAAAGCCGCCCGGTTGGTAAAAGAATTTTTGGCCCAGGCCCAAAAGACCTTACAGGATGAAGAAAAGGCCAATATGATCCTGCTACGGGGTTTTGCGCAATACCATCCCATTCCCAGTATGTCAGAGCGGTTCGGGTTAAAGGCAGTAGCTATCGCTAATTACCCCATGTACCGTGGCTTAGCCCGGCTGGTAGGGATGGATATTTTACCCCCTTGTCCTGATATAGCAGGTGAGATAGCTGCCCTGGCCCAAAACTATGAGAAGAGCTATAACTTCTTTTTTATCCACATTAAAGAAGCCGATACGAAGGGAGAGGATGGCAATTTTGCTGGTAAGATTAAGGTATTGGAGGATGTTGACCGGTTTATCCCGCAGGTATTGGCCCTCCGGCCCGATGTCCTGGTGGTTACTGGCGACCACTCCACGCCATCGGTCTTGGCCTCGCATAGCTGGCATCCCGTGCCAGTAATACTCCATTCCAAATATGCCCGGGTGGATAAGGTAGATAAGTTTGATGAGATAAGCTGTTTGGCGGGCAGCCTCGGGCAACAACCAATGGTCAATTTACTCCCGTTGGCCCTGGCCCATAGCCTAAAATTGATCAAATATGGTGCCTAAAACTTTATTGACCAAATAGGTGTATTGGTGTATAAGGAGGGTTATGATAATAGACCTGCATGTCCATACCAATAAGTATTCTAAATGTAGTTCTCTGGCCCCGGACGAGGCTATCCTCCGGGCAAAAGAGCGTGGATTAGATGGTATCTGCCTGGTGGAGCATAATGCCATCTGGAGCAAAGAAGAGATTGAGCAACTGTCCGCAAGGCATAAGTATCTAGTTTTGCGCGGAATGGAGGTAGATACCGGCTACGGCCATATCCTGGTATTTGGCCTGGATAGTTATAGTAAAGAGATGAGAGATATAGAGCGGCTGCGGACAATAGTGGAGAAAAAAGGAGGTCTGATGATCGCTGCCCACCCCTTCCGAACCCCCATCTATCCCCAGGGGGGATACGGTGATTGGCAGTTGAGCCTGCCCGTTGAGCAAGGAGTTAGGAGACGGGTATTTAGTCTGGTAGATGGTATAGAGGTTTTTAATAGCCGGAGCAAGCCAAATGAGGGGCTATTGGCATTAAAGATCAGTCAGTTCCTCCAGCTTAAGACCGTTGCTGGTAGTGATGCTCATAAGGTGCCAGAAGTGGGTGCCAGCGCTACAGTTTTCACTGATACTATTAAGGACGAGGAAGAGTTCGTAATGGCCTTGAATAATGACAACTACTACGGGATTAATCTAGGATCGTGACTGAGAGAGGAGTAGAGGATGAGCAATATTGTTGCTCCGCGTAAACCCAAAATGATACCCTGCCCTAATTGTAAGGCACCATTAAGAATCTTTGCCAACTACTGTTTTAATTGTGGTTCAGAAGCCAACCGAGCAGAAAATAAAGGCCACTCAGTACGTTTGATTGAACCTAATGGGGTGTATTGCCCAATATGTGGCCAATATAACGACTTTCAGGATACCTTCCATTGCAAAAGTTGCTGGGAGTCAGCTATTTGTAAAACCCACATGACTGACACCACCTATCTCTGCCCCACCTGTTACCGGGCCAGGGCAAACCAGGAGATTACCGAGGCGATGCAGGAAGTCGCCTTCTTACAGGGAGAAGAAGTCCTTGTCGGAGATGGATCGGTAAATGATACCGAGCCTGCTCCAGAAAATATGGTGTTGGTACCCGCCGGCACCTTTTTAATGAGAGATGATCGCCGGGAAGTCTATCTCCCTTCTTTCTATATTGATATCTATCAAGTGACCAATAGGGCGTTTAAAGAATTTTTACCCAGCCATACCTTCCCACCAGAAATGGCCGACTGCCCGGTAGTACGGGTGAGCTGGTATGAAGCCCGGGACTATGCCCTGTGGTGCGGCAAGCGGCTCCCTACGGATGAAGAATGGGAAAAGGCTGCCCGTGGTACTGCGGGGCAGATACTTCCCTGGGGTAATGAATTTGATCCCAAGAAGTGCAATACCGCCGAGGGTGGGAGAGAAATGCTAACCCCGGTATACGAATATCCAGAGGGCCGCAGCCCTTATGGTTGCTACGATATGGCCGGTAATTGTGTAGAATGGACCGCCAGTTGGTATGATGAGGGCCGTAATTATAAGGCTATACGTAGTTGTTGCTACATAGATTATGATTTCATGGCCCGGTGTGCTAATCGAACTGGCTTCGAACCACCGCACCGTTTTGGCCTCATTGGCTTCCGCTGTGCTAAATAAAAAAGTGTTGTATTTCATATCAAGGTTAGTAGGGATTTCTGTCATACACACCAGGAGACCAGAGAGGAACAGTCTGTAAGCCACACCAGAAGCTATCTCCCCAACACCTTTGATTAATACCATAATCTCTTCCTTAAACATCTTCTTTACCGTATGCATAATGGGAAATTATATCGTTAATTGCGTGATGAGCAAACCCAATAGGTCAGATATTTACTTGACAGCCCGGTTATAGTTTGATAAATAGGAGTTGAGAGGCACGGGGTGTCGTGTAAATACCCCCCTTTATGGTGCATTCAGTTTAAGGTTAAAAAAGAGGAACATGATAAAAAAATTAAAGATTTTATTTGTCTCGCCCGAGGCAACCCCTTATGCTAAGACGGGCGGGTTAGCTGATGTAGCTGGAACCTTGCCCATGGCCTTGGCCTCATTAGGCCATGATGTCCGAATAGTGCTACCCCTTTACCAGGCCGTAAAGCGGGGGGAATTTATTTACCAGGAACTAATACCCCGCTTATCTGTGCCATTACCCTGGGATGCTGGCCCAGCGACAGTCTTTACCTTGCAGGCACCTGAGGATATCCGGGTCTATTTGTTGCAGAACGATCGCTATTATGATCGCGAATATCTCTATAGCACTCCGCAGGGTGATTACCCGGACAATGCCCAGCGATTTATATTTTTTTGCCGTGCTGTTCCAGAACTCTTAAAGGCAATAGACTTTCAACCGCATGTGATCCATTGCCATGATTGGCAGACCGCTTTAATACCCGTATATCTCAAGACTATTTTCAGACAAGACCCTTTCTTTCGTCATATCCTGTCTTTTTATACCATCCATAATCTGGCTTATCAAGGGATATTCCCGGCTGAGAACTTCTCGCTCACAGGGTTACCATCAGAGCTATTTTCTATCCAGGGGTTAGAATATTGGGGTAATATTAATCTCATGAAGGGGGGCATCCTCTTCTCGGATATCATTAGCACCGTCAGCTCCAAATATAGCCAGGAGATCCGAACACCAGAATATGGCTATGGCCTGGAAGGGGTACTACAGGACCGCAGCAAAGACCTTTATGGCATCATTAATGGTGTGGACTATGATGAGTGGAACCCAGCTAGAGACCGATTCATTGTAGCCAATTATGACCGGCGGCGTATTTCGGGTAAGAAAAAGTGTAAAGATGACCTTATCGCCATATCCGGTCTGAAGATCAACAAGAATTCCCCCATCCTGGCTATGATTTCTCGGCTGGCTGACCAGAAAGGGTTCGATCTCCTGACCCAGGCTATGGATCAGATAATGGTATTGGACGTAGGTTTTGTGCTCCTCGGTACGGGTGAAGAAAGATACCATACCCTATTCCAGGCAATAGGGAGGCGTTTTCCTGGTAAGGCCATTATAAAGCTAGAATTTAATAATGCCCTTGCCCATAAGATTGAAGCTGGGGCCGATTTTTTCCTTATGCCCTCCCGCTATGAGCCGTGTGGACTTAATCAAATATATAGTATGAAATATGGCACCATACCCATTGCAAGGGCCACCGGTGGGTTAGACGATACTGTAGAGGATTTTGATCCAGTAACTGGTCGTGGTACCGGCTTTAAATTTGCTCAATACGCCGTTGAACCCCTGGTAACCAAGATTAGAGAGGCTATATCTATATACCAGGATAAGAAACTCTGGAGAAAGCTGCTGGCTAATACTATGGCCCAGGATTTTTCCTGGAAAAACTCAGCAAAACGATATCAAGAATTATATCTTGAGGGCCTGGAGCGGTTTTCTTAAAGATGGGAGAAAGGGGAGCGGGGGTTATTGCCATAGATTGCGGCGCTACCAACCTTAAGGCCGCAGTGGTAAACCATCAAGGAGTTCTTTTACATCGGCAATGGAAGCCTACGGAAGCCCACCTGGGTATGCCCCTGGTAGTAAAAAACCTGGCTGGTCTGGTGAAAGAGTTATCAGAAGGCTATGACATTGCAGCGGTGGCCTTAGGTATTGCTGGGGTCATCAATGCCCACGACGGGATCATCACTCAAGCCCCTAATTTCCCTGGCTGCATAGATTTTCCTATCAGAGAAGAGTTAAAGCAGGCCTTCTATCCTCTAAATATCCCTATCTTAGTAGAGAACGATGCCAATGCCTATGCCTTAGGGGAGATGTGGTTAGGGGCAGGAAGGGAGATCAATTCATTTATCTGCCTTACTATTGGTACTGGCTTAGGTGGTGGAATAATCTTTAATAGAGAGCTATGGCGGGGAGAGGATGGTACTGCAGCCGAGATTGGTCATATGGTTATATATCCTGATGGAGAGAGATGCCTCTGTGGCAACCAGGGATGTCTGGAGGCATATGTCTCTGCCGTAGCCCTTAGTAGGATAGCAAGAGAGGCTTTTGAGCAAAGGATAGAAACCAGGCTGTGGGAGCTAGTAGGCTCAAAGCCAGAAAAAGTAACCCCGGAACTGCTCTATCAGACAGCCTTGCAAGGAGACCATTTTTCCAGGCAAATATGGGCAGAGTTAGGCAGAGTATTAGGGATAGGACTCTCTAATTTAATAAATATCTTTAACCCGGAAGCTATTATCCTGGGTGGTGGGATTGCCCAGGCCTGGTCCTTGTTTATGCCCGAGGCGAAAAAGGAAGTTGAAACGAGGGCTTTACGTCTGCCTACCCAGAGGGTAAAGCTCCTTCAAGCAACCCTGGGAGATGAGGCGGCTATTTTAGGCGCCGCATATCTAGCTTTGTCATAAAGCTGGAGATAGCCATATCCTAATTAACTAGAGGTTTCAAGGAATATGGATCCGGTGAAAAAGCCCCAGGACATATCAAGAATAATCGTTTTGGGCGGAGGGCCAGCCGGTAGTTTCTTTGCCATCTTTATTTTACAGATGGCGAAGGCAACGGGTAACCCCCTGGAAGTGATAATCTTTGACCATAAGAATTTTCGCTTTGCTGGACCGAAAGGGTGCAATATGTGTGCCGGTACTATAGGGAACCGCTTAGCAAATCGCCTTAGAGATTTGGGTGTACCACTGACATCCCAGGTTATCCGGCATGATATCCAGGGTTTTACCTTCCATGCCCAAGATGATTGGGTGGATCTAAAAGGTGGAGGAGAAGCCAAGATTTATGGGGTATTTCGGGGGGGTGGTCCGAGGCAGGGCCAGGAAGCCGGCGAAGATCAAGATATCAGCTTTGATCAATTCATCCTGGACTATGCCTTGAAGCAAGGGGCTAAATTTCAGGAAGGGGAGGTTGTCAATATCCAATTGACCGATGATCAGAAACCCAGGGTATGGTTCAGGCTAAAGGGTTCTGGCTCAGCGCAAATATACGAGGCAGACTTATTAGCCGGGGCCTTCGGGGTTAATTCTGCCTTGCTGAATAAATTTACTTTTGGTTACCAACCCCCTATGACCTGGCATACCTGTCAGAGTGAGATAAGACTGGGTAAGGATTATATCAAAGAAAGATTCCGAGATATGATTCATATTTTCCCTATCTATTCTAATAATACTCATTACCTAGCTGTTACCCCAAAAGGGGAATATATTACCGTATCGGCCATTGGCCCTTATATAAAGATCAGGACTTTAGAAGATATCTTAAGAAACTCAAAGATAAGCCCATTCTTACCCCCATCCTGGGAAACTACTTGCCACTGCCACCCACAGATACCTATCACCCCGGCTAAGAGACCTTTTACTAACCAACTTGTTATCCTGGGCGATGCTAGTTATTCCCGGTATTTAAAGAACGGCATCGAGTCAGCCTTTGACACGGCTTATTTTGCCGCTGAAACAGCCCTGCATAGGGGGATTTCCGCAAAGGCATTCCATAAAGGGTTTGATAAGAGGAGCAGGCAAAAATTTGTTTGGGATAATATGTATGGAAAATTTCTTTTTAAGATGTTTGAATATGTCTTTACCAGAAAAGTCTTCACTCACCCCCTTATGGCCTTGCTTAAAGAAGAGCAAGAAGAAAAAATGGCGGGAGAGAAACCATTATCTGAAATACTCTGGGAGATGTTTACTGGTGAAGTCCCCTATTGGCAGACTACCCGCAAGGCCCTCAGTCCGCCTTTGCTAACTAAGCTATGCTATTCTACGCAAAAGTACTGGTGGGTACAAAGACGAGCTACTTGAAAAACAGTTCCTGGTTAGCATACAAGATAACTAATAATTGATTATTCCCATTAGGGCTCACCCTTCACTGTTTATCCTCTGCCAGTTGTTGCCGGTACCCTTCTCGCGCCTGATTAAAGAATTCGATACTTTGAGGCTGGCGATAATCCGGATAAGTCCACTCCAGCTCCCGAAAAGAGCCTTTAATAAAACGGTAAGTCAATTCAGCATAGATGCCGTCTCGCAGATAAGGGCGGTGGCTGGCCTTTTTAGTAGTAGCCAGGATCAAGTTTTCCAGGGTCAAATACCCGGGATCAATATTTATCTCACGGCCACCACTGGGGTTAGTAAAGGAACTTTCTAAGTCATTAGTCAATAATTTTATCTCTGGCAGTCTTTCTCGCCAGATAAGAGGGTGGAAGCATATATATTGTCGTAACAATCCCGGACCCATCTCCCGCTCGTAGTATTTGGTAACGTCGAAAGGGAAAAGGGGGCTTGCGAGCTCCAGCGCTCCATATTCGCGCTGTAATAATTCTTTTGCCCTTTCCATCAAATCCAGGTTGCTAGAGATTAACCCGCTGATCAATTTAACTGGGGGAGGTACTATAATCTTGCCCACAACCTATCCTTAGCGCACCGCTAATTTCCCAACTATTTGAATAACTTGACCGCATAGGAATTTTCATTTTTCATCAATAGGCGATAGTAAAATCTTGAAATTCGTCCAGGAAAGGCTCCCATTCTACGTTGACTTTCTCTACCACAGCCCCGGAAGGTCCTTTGTAGCACCAGGCTATTAATCGTTCCAGCTTTTCTCTATCACCTTCTGCTAATATCTCCACTGAGCCGTCCCAGCGGTTCTTGACCCAGCCAGTTATACCCAATTGTCGGGCCTGCTGCCGGGTAGTAGAGCGGAAATAGACCCCTTGTACTAACCCATTAACAATAATCTTTACCCTGCTTGCTCCCATATCCTAACAGAAAGCGTAAGGCTTAAAGCGTAAAACTAAGGGACTAATTACCTTAGCTTTAATCTTTACGCCTTACTATTTTTACTAATGGAGTAAGTGAGCCGTAAGGAGAATAGTGATGAAACCGAATAGGAAAGAGGCCGGCACGGCATAATCCTGGTTATTCTGATGGGCGAGGGGTAGTAAATCTGCCGAGGCAATATAGAGAAAGGTGCCAGCCGACATGCCTATTCCCATCCCAAGTAAATTCTCCGCATGGGGAGGTATCTGTAGGCCCAGCAGGGTTCCAAAAACCATGATTCCTCCCAGGAGGCCCAAAATAGACCATGATCTAGATAGGCTATAACCATTAGCCAGCATAATAGACGAGATGGATATACCGGTAGGGAAGCTGTGTAACAAGACTGCCATTACTACTACGGCCCCTAAGGCAAAGCGGAGCTCCATACTAACGGCAATAGCTATCCCATCCAAAAGGTTATGAAAGCCTATCCCTAGCAAAGCAAACCCGCCGATATAGTGGACTTCGCAACCCACCTCCCGACAGCTATGGATCATGCTACCCTTTTCTAATAGATAGACAATGATAAATCCAAGGCTCACCGACAGCAAAGACCATTTCCCTATCACTTCGTAACTTTCAGCTATCATATGGTTAATACCAGCAGACAGAAGCACACCTGCTGAAAATGCCACCAGCAAAGAAAGCCCTCGGGGACCTAAATTCTTCTTCAGCAATGGCAATCCCCCGCCCGCTACCGTAAATAAAGCTGCTAAGAGCGAAAACAAAAGTATTTTCATAATTCTTCTCCTGACTGCAATAGCCGCAATCCGTTAAAGATAACAGCCAGAGAGGCCCCCATATCAGCCCCTACAGCCATCCAGAGGGTTGTCCAGCCGGGAAAAGCCAGGACTAAAAACATCCCTTTAAGCAATAACGAAAAGGCAATATTCTGTTTAATAATCCTTAATGTTTTATGACTTAATGCCATAGCAAAAGGGAGTTTGGTTAGGTCATCGGCCATTAGGGCTATATCGGCTGTTTCCAGGGCGGTGTCACTACCAGCCGTACCCATAGCAATACCTACATTAGCAGCCGCTAAAGCCGGTGCATCATTTACCCCATCACCTACCATGCCTACCCAGGAATATTTCTCCTTTAGCTCTTGCACTACCCTTACTTTATCCTGGGGGAGCAGCTCTGCCCGGTACTCATCAATCCCCAGCTTTTCTGCTATAGTTTTGGTGGTGCCCAGATTGTCTCCAGAAAGGATCAGGGTCTTCTCGATCCCGATTTGCTTCAGTCTTTTTATAGCCTCATAGCCCTGGTCTCTTAGTGTATCAGCGAGAGTAATTATACCGATAATCCTCTCACTATCCCCCAACAGAACCGCAGTTTTTCCCTGGGCCTCTAGTAGCCCTAACTGTTCATCTAACCGGGGATAGCAGAGGCCCACCTCCTCAAATAGCCGGTGGTTTCCTATGTAGTAAGTTTTTCCCTCAATAACGGCCTGGGCACCCCTACCCGGTAAGGCCCGGTAACCATCGCTACCGGTAAAGGTAATGCCTTCTTCAGATGCCTTTTTAAGGATAGCTACTGCCAGTTGATGCTCTGATCTTAACTCTAACTGGGCTGCTATACGCAAAATATCTATCTCAGTCTCGGAGTTTAGAGGAATAACGTCAGCAACCTCGGGTCTTCCTTTAGTCAAAGTACCAGTCTTGTCCAGGGCTATTACTTTCAGTTTGCCGACTGTTTCTAAATATACCCCACCTTTGATCAAGACACCGTGGCGGGCGGCCTTGGTTAGACCAGAGATAATAGTCACCGGGGTAGAGATAACTAAGGCACAGGGACAGGATATGACCAGCAAGACTAAGGCCCGATAGAACCATTCTTTGAAAGGCTGGTCATAGAATATAGGCGGAAGCAAAAAAATCAAGAGGGCAAACAGGATCACACCCGGGGTATAATATCGGGCAAAGGTATCGACAAAATTTTGCGTTGGGGCTTTTTGTGCCTGAGCCTCTTCTACCATATGTATGATACGGGCCAGGGTACTGTCTTGCGCCCGATGCGTAGCCTCTACCTCTAATGAGCCCCATTGGTTTATAGTGCCAGCATAGACTTCTGAGCCAACCTCTTTTTCTGCCGGCAGAGACTCTCCGGTGATAGGTGCCTGGTTTACGCTGGATGAGCCCTTAATAACCCGACCATCTAAGGGTATCTTTTCTCCCGGTTTGATAATAATGGTCTCGCCTACTGATACTTCATCTACTGCTACCCGCTCTTCCCGCCCTCCCCGCCTTACTAAAGCCTCCAGAGGGGAGAGTTCCATCAATGACTGGATAGCCTTTCGAGCCCGATCCATACTGGCGCTTTCCAGTACCTGAGCGAGGGAGAAAAGGAAGATTACTAAGGCCCCTTCTAACCATTCACCAATAATAATAGCCCCTACTACTGCTATGCTCATCAAGAAATTCATATCCAAAGTGATGTTATATGTAGCATATAGCCCTTTCCAGGCGATATGATAGCCGCTAAAAATAATTGCCATCAAATAAAAAGGAATAGTCAAGTAAGAAAACGGGTCGGGCAAGAAAGAGAAAAAGAAGCCTAAAACCAGCAAAACGCCAGAAAGAATAGTCAAGAGAACCCTTTTATCTGTCCTCCAGCGGGCCTTTTTTAGGCTTTCTTGCCTTGTCAGTCCGCCTTCTAACTTTATTCCATAGCCCAGACGTCTTATCTGATGAGCTATCTCCTGCTCCAGTCCCTTGCACTCCACTGCTTCTAATTCTATAGTAGAGGTGACAAAATTGACCCTGGCCTGTTCAACCCCCCGGATTTGAGATACTATTTTCTCTATCTTAGCAGCACAATCCGGACAGTCTAATCCCTCCAGCGAAAATATATAGGTCTGCAATTTATTCTCTTCCTTCAACATCTTAGTCCCTTATAAAGCAAGACCCTTTCACCCGGCTTTAGGCTATAGATCGTGAATCGTTAATAATATAGCATATAACCACATTGTATCCTACAAACACATAATTAAATGAAGGTAGTGATATCTATGTTAAGACAAGCCAAAAAGCCACAAAG